>Ga0315286_10000618_pt1 | contig 30514 bp, 26 predicted proteins | sample YL17G10_0_MG_FD_205038 | JGI IMG/M metagenome (GOLD analysis project Ga0315286, IMG submission 205038) | Sediment microbial communities from Yellowstone Lake, YNP, Wyoming, USA - YL17G10_0 | ecosystem: Environmental > Aquatic > Freshwater > Lake > Sediment | place: USA: Wyoming | collected... | reverse complement strand
GATTCAGGACCGCCGGCAGTTCGTTCCGGTCGAGGTACGCCTCTGCCTGTGTCAGGAAAGACTTTCGCTCTTGAAGCTCCATTTCATCCATATGACCTATTCTTTTCAATATTTTCACAGTGTTAACAACAGCGGACCCACTTTGGGCTGAACGCTAACACACGCCGCAAGAGCGTGTCAAGAACGAAAACCCTGTCCCTACGTTTTCACCCCCACCGCATCTTCGGACCGGAAGGCCAAGCGATACGGCGATCGCGCGCATCTTGCACCCCCTTTTTCTGAACAACTCCCGAACGGAAAGGGGGCGGCTCGCGCCGCCCCCTTTTGAATATTGGTGATCACCCCTGTGAAAGATCAGGGTGGTGTGTTCACACAGACCCCAACTGATTCAACCGATTCACTGCCCGTGGCGGCCACGGCGGTAATGGTATAGCAATACACGTTGTTAGCGGCAACTGTATCCGTTGCGGCCGTCGGTTCAACGGCGAACCACAAAGGTTGGAACGCCCCATCCCGGTATATTTTATAGCTTGCGGCGCCGACGGATGCGGACCAGTTGAGCCTGACCTTTGGACCCGCCAACAACGTCGCCGTAAAGCCGGTGGGCACCGGCGGAGGTGTATTGGGTTCGGTGATAGGTGTACACACGCCAGCGGCTAAACCAAAAGGACTAATCTGCCCAGGAGGAGTTACGTCACACTTCGTATCGTCGCGCAGTACAGGCAGATAAAATACCGTGGTCCCCAGGGTCTGATCCCCATAGGAATAGATTCTTCCTTCAATCTTTACTTTCACCCAATTGGCAAACTGCTTTGCATAGATCACATAAAATTGGGCAAAGCCATTGGCATCGGTTGTCGCAGTTCTATTCACCTCTGCAACATTGCCCGGGGTCAGTACTCCGTCTCCGTTGATATCCTCAGTTTGACCGCCACCACTATTCAGAACCCCGTTGAGCAACCAATCCGGATGGCTACCGAAGAAAGTTGGATTATTATCTTCGTTTGCACACTCTAAAGTCCTGCCATTGCTCATCGCCCAGTTCAATTGCCAATATATCGAGTCGGGGCAATAGGTGGCGGAGTAGTTGCCAAAAAGATAAGCCACTGGTATCAGGTTTGTCGTAACTGTGACGCCGGCCTGAGGATTTCCCGCAATATCAGTAACCAACGCGACAAAAGGAACTCTATATTGTGTAGAGCTAAATTTTTCAATGGTATTGCCTGTGCCAAAAACGATATAAATAGGTTTGCTCGCAACCGTGATAGTGGCAAAGGCCGTTGCCGCAGAGCCATCAATGGATGCATCAATTCTCACGGCATTTTTTACACTCGGGGAAATGCTGGAAATATAGGTTGTGCTGGCCATCCCCTCACTGTTTGTTGTATCATTCGCCTGTTTTATATAGCCGCCGCTTACATCCGTCAAACTAAACCGCACCGTCTTGTTTTTTACCAAATTACCGGCTGAGTCGCGTATGACGGCAATAATCGTACTTTGTTCCACTGTGGATCCGGCGGCATTTGTTGAAATTGTACTGGGAGATGCCTGCAACGACATTGCAGAGGCAGTTGTGGCAACAAATTCAACCGGTGTCTGGATAGTTCCCGCTCCGGCTATCGTTGCCGTAATTATCGCCGGCCCGGCAGTTGATGACGAAAGATTGGCTGAGGCATTGCCGCTGCCGTCCGTAACGGCACTTAGCGGTGCTATCGTACCTCTTGTAGTTGAAAAATTCACCGATTTCCCCGTTTGAGGAACACCAGACAAAGCATAATGTACAGCAACGGTGGCCGTACTACTGATATTAATTTCAGCAGATGTTAAGGGGGCTGTGAAGATAAAATCTGTAGTGCTGACACTTATGGTCTGAGTAGCTGTTGCGCCCAAGGCAGATGCGGTAACCGTATCTGTGCCGCCAACTGTTGCCGTATAAGTCACTTCCGCTTGTCCGTTTGCACTGGTGGAAACCGGATTCGGATCAAAACGGTTATTAAGGCTCGATGTTAAGGTCATTGCCTGATTAGGTATTGTCGCTCCTGCAGAATCCTTTAAAAATAACGAAAGTTTGGCAGATGTACCCGAAACCAAGGAATTTTGTCCCGTAATCTGAAGTGTGGTGCCTACTACGTCCACGGAAGTTGTACTGGTAATCGAATCTGCTTGCGCAGTTATGGTAATCGTTCGTTTGGACTTATCTGCGGCCGCACTCAAGGCTGCCGTAGCTGAACCACTGGCGTCCGTCGTGCCGCGGGTAACCACCAAGGTTCCGGAATTAGACGCAAATGTAACTGACTTATCTTTCAATGCTACGTTGTTTGCCGTTTTGACAATTGCCGTAAGGGTGACGGTGGACAAACCATCTGATCCAATCTGCGGACTGCTCGTCAGTAAATTCACAAAACCAGTTGGTTCAGATGTCACCGGTGGTGTGGATCCACCCGGAGTCTCACCGCCCGAGGAGGAACCGGCGGGGGCATCCGCCAGTCCGCCCGTACCGCATCCGGAGAGCAAACCAAGAAATGCAATTATCAGCACCGGCATCATCAGTCCGGGAAAACGCCTTGCTTTTTTAGACATCCCCATTCTCCTTTCATATGCACATAAAACAGGGCCAATCTTATTTCCCTACAATCTTGAATTCGCGCGCCAGGCGCTGGGCGTCGGCGATCTGCGCGGGGGTCATCCATACGGTGACCCGGTCCCGCGCCGCTCTGGCCTTGGTTTCTCCCTGGACCGCCGCCAGATTGTACCACATCAGGGCCCGCACTTCGTCCGGCAGCACACCCTGACCCTTTTCATACATGTAGCCGAGGTTGTACTGGGCCAACTGATTCCCCTGCTCTGCCGCCTGGCGGTAATATTTTGCCGCTTCCACATAGTCCTGCGGCGTCCCCTCGCCCTTTTCGTTCATGTAACCGACATTATACTGAGCCAGAGTATGGCCCTGCCGGGCGGCTTTCTTGAACCAGTTGAGGGCCTCCAGGTAATCGGGCTGGACTCCCTGACCTTTGTAATAGATCAAGCCGAGCTTGAACTGGGCGGCTGCGTCCCCCTGCGCGGCAAGAGCTCTAAATTCCTGGAGCGACTTCGTATAGGCATCCTGTGGCTTGAATTCCCGGGCCAGCGTTTGCGCTTCCGTAATTTGCGCGGGCGTCATTCGGTTGGCCAGACTGTCTCTGAATTCCAGGGCCTCCATATCACTCCGGGCCGCGGCTAAGATGAACCACATGAGAGCCTGGGGATAGTCCTTCTCAACCACCCCCTGCACGCCCTCGGCATAGACGGTTCCCAGCGTGGTCTGGGAGAATACATGACCCTGATCGGCGGCCTTGCGCAGCCACTTGACCGCCTCCTTGTAATCATGAGGCACTCCCCAGCCCTGGTAATAGAGTGAACCCAGTTTGAACTGGGCTTCGGCATTACCCTGCTCGGCAAGCGGCTTCAACTCGCGTACGGCCGCAGCGACATCATCCGGTTTATAGTGTCTGATCCCTTTCTGGTAATTGGACGAAGCGCAGCCCGCAAGGCCCCAAAACATGGCCGCCGCGAAGACCAAAAGAAAAAATCTGGCCAGATGTTTCATAATGCATCTCTCCTTGAATGATAACAGCCCGATACATGATACGGGTTCAAGTCTCCGGCTTGAATCGGAATGGGTTCTGAAACAGCGTCAAGACCCTTCCTGGATACCGACCACCGTCTGCGGTTTTATGATCGTGGGGGTAATGAAGATCAGCACCTCCTCCATCGATTCGCTTTTCCCCTCTCCCTTGAAGAGCCATCCTAAAACGGGGATGTCTTTTAACCAAGGCAGCCCGCTTATACTGTCATCCTTTTTTTGCTTGGTCAGCCCCGAGATCACGATAGTCTCGCCGTCTGCGACGACCAATTCCGTCTTCGTCTCTTTCACGATAATAGGGGGATTGCCCTGCACCGACTGTGAGTAATTCGGCTCATCCTTTTTAACGAATATCGTCATATTGATATTTTTCCCGTCGATCACGTGGGGTTTTATTTCCAGCTTCAAAACGGCTTTCTTCCAAGTGACGGTAGCTGGAGAAGTTGACGTGCCCGGCGTGACAAATGGAACATCCTCTCCATTTTCAGTATAGGCCGTTTGATTATCCAATGTCACAAGGGAAGGGCTGGAAAGAATGTTTAACTTGCCATCTTTCTGCATGGCGCTTAACTGGACCTCCAGGATATTCTCGCCGAGCGTCCCAAATATCAACCCCAGCGAAGCTGGACCTGCGCCCAATATCGGTGCCGCCGGGAAATTGACCCCGTAGCCCTGGCCGGCGATCCCCGCCACACCGGAGGTGGGTGAATACCCTCCGGAGAAGGCTGATCCGGGCGGAACTGAAGAGCCTCCCGTCCCGCCGGGCGTCACATACAACCCCTGACTCCCGATCTTCTGCCCCCACATGCCGCCCCACTGGATGCCGAGGTTGCGGGCGGTGCTTTTCGTCGTTTCCACAATATTGGCCTTGATCAGGATCTGTGTGGTCGGTTTGTCGATTCTCTCGATGAAGCGAAGCAAGCTGTCCATATCCCTGCGGGTGGCCTTGATAATCAGAGAACGGGTGTGTGTATCAACGGTGACCGAACCCGGACTTGAAGCGGCTTTGCTGTCCGCGGGTTGCTTAGGGTCCTTAGGGTCCTTGCTGTCCTGAGCGTCCATGCTTTTAAGGAGTTCCTCGATGTTTTTCTTAAGTTCTTCTGGTTTGTTGTATGCGATAGGAACCACTCTGGTGATAAGTGGCTCCCTGAGCTGATCTGCCTCCTCTTTCTTCGCCTTCTCCTTCTCCAATGCCGCCCGGTCAGCTTCACTTTTTTTCATCTTGTCCAAGCTCATCACGGTGATTATGTTTCCGACCTGTCTTTTGCCCAGCCCGGTTATCGTAAGGATCGTGTCGAGCGCCTGCTCCCAGGAGACATCCTTCATCTTGAGCGTCACCGTCCCCTTGACGTCGTCGCCGGAGACGATACTCACATTGCCCTGCTCGGACAATAGTCGTAATACTGCTTTGATATCGGCGTCCTGTACATCGAGGAGGATCCTTGGGCCGCCATAGCCCTTCGTCTCCTTGCCGGCGCTTCCTGCAACTTCCCTCGCCTCATCCCCCCCGGGCGCTGCCGATTTTTCGGCGGTCCGCGCCGCCGGGGTCTGCACGACCGGCAGCGGCTTTTCCTGCGCAGGCTCTGCCGCCGCCACGGAGGTCACGTTGAAATCGATGACGATATTCATCCCCTCCTGCCGCACGCTGTACGGCACCTTCTGCTTCAGATCAATCGTCGCGATGACCCACGATCGGCCTTCGGCGCTCTTCTGGACGGGCGTCACCCGGACCACATTCGCAAGCGCGGCATCGCTGAGAGGACGCCGGAGTCCCTCGGGAACGAAGAGGTTCTCCATGCGGACCAGCACCGAATTGCCGGGCTGGTTCTCGACGGTCACGCCGGACTGTTTTGATACCGCCAAGGTCACCCGTTCCTTGCCCGGGAGCCTTTCAAAGGTGACGTTTTCCAGGTAGCCCGCGTTGACCGTCTGTGCAGCCGCATCCGGCGCCGCGGGGGTCGCGCCCCACGCCGGCGGGAGGACCGTCGTCATGATCGCCGCGAGAAAAACAAGCCATGCCCATCGTATTGCCCGTTTCATGGTTTTCCCTCTTATTCTTCCTTGTGAAGCATTACGGTCATACGCCTGATCTTCGCCTTTTTGGCCTGCTTTTCGGCCTTTTCCTCTACAATCACGCGGTCGGGCAGGATCGCCGCAACCCGGCCCTTGTTCAGACCGATGTAAGTCCCCACAAAAAGGGGATAGTATTTCTTTGCGACTCTATCCTCGACAATCGCCACACGTCTGTTCTCATCACCGGCAATCCCTAACAGGCGGAACTGCCCGAGTTCCGCCCGTTGAAGCGGCGAGATTGGACGCTCTTTCAAAGTCGCCCCTTTCTTCGATTCTTCTTCCATCTTTTTTTTCAGAGCCGGATCCGTTTCCATGAATGGCTTGAAGGGATCCGGTTTCCCGGCCGCATTGTACTCGTAGGTCGGAGCCGGCGGCAGGACTGCGGCGGGAAGCGGCTTTGCCAGAGGTCCACCGGAACCGCCCGCCGGTGCAGCGGGAGGAAGGGTGGGGACACCTTGCCGCAAGGTGTCCCCTGCAGCAGCCCGGGGTCCAGGCGCGCTTGCCCCCCCGGCAAGTAAAAGAACCAGGATGCCGCCCATCACAACGGATATGAAATGCCGTCTCATCATTGTTTTCTATCCACAAACATATAGGTTTTCACGGTGCAGGTGGTCCGGACGACCCATCCTTTGCCCTTCACATCCTTTGCATCCGCCATGACGATCTCTTCAACATTGACGATCCGGGACAGTTTGGCAATCTTTGCATAGAAGGACACCGTACTGTGGAAACTACCGGCAATCTGCACCTTGATGGGGATCTCATCGTAAAACTTCTCCGGTGCTGCCGGTTTCGCAGGCGGGGCCTTGGGATCCGTCGGTTTCGCAGGCGGCGCCTTGGCATCAGTCGGCTTCGGGGGCACGACTGGCTTCACTTCCGGGGGTTTCGGCTCAAACAGGAGGAAATTCACGCCGGCTTCTTCACCGGAGAGAACCACCGACGCGAGAAGCCCTGCGATCTCCCGCGCATTGGGAAGTTTCAGCAGGGCGAGCGTAAAGGACTGCTTCAGGGCATTGATCTCCCGGATATACCTGTCGAGCTGCGCCACCACCTTCTCTTTTTCCACAATCTGCTGCTGCATCTCCGTCAGCTTTGTATCGAGGGCCACTTGCTTCGCAAGGATTGCCTGAAAGAAGAACATATAATAGAAATAGCCCAGGAGGAGACAGATCACGAAAACGATCAGCGCCTTCATCTTGAGGGAAAGTTTCTTCAGGTCATCGACATTGATGTCCATAGAATCATATCTCTTTTTTCATGACACAGGTCAGGATGAACTGCTGCAACTTCACTCCGGCCAGCTCTTTTTCTCTGGAGACCACCAACTCGACCGATTGGACAAATCTTGCCTTTTCCACGCTCTTCATGAAGCGGGCCACCGTGCCGTTGTCCCGGGCCACCCCCTCGATGCGGAGATCCTGCCCCGTTTGCGTAATCTTTTCCAGCCAGGCCTCCTTGGAGGGAACGAGCAGATTCAGTTCATCTAACATGCGGACGGGGAAGAGGCGGTTGGTCTCGAGGGAACTGATCACCCCCAATTTCTGTTCCAATTCCCTCTTGTCTCTCTTGAAACCCTCGATGTCGCCAACTTTTTTGTTCAATATGATCAGTCTGGCATCCGCCTCCAGGATCTTCGTCTCCATACCGCTGATGCTCATGCTGAAAAAGAGATGTACGGCGAGAATGATCAGAAGAAAGAGCGCCAGCGCGCCAGAGAAGATCACGATCTGCTGCCGCAGATTCTCTTTTTTTGCCGCTTCACGATAGGGGAGAAGATTGATTTTGATCATGGGTACACTCGCAAAAAGTCAGCAAAGCAACGCATCTGGGACGGCTTCGCAAAAAGCCCCAAAGGCAAGGCGCGCGAATTCTGAGGAGCGAGGCGTACTGCCCCGTACGCCGCAACGACGAAGGATGAAGCGCAACGCAGCATTTGGGCTTTTTGCGAAGCCGTCATCATTGATCGCCTATCTTCCGCAAAGCCAGCCCCACGCCGACAGCAGCAATGGGACCGATGCGCTCCACCGCCCCCGGCTCCAGAACTTTTTTATCAAACGTGATCTTTCGGAACGGATTGACAATTTCCGTTTCGATCCCCAACCGGCGCCCCAGGTCGGCAGCCATGCCGGGAATCATGCACCCACCTCCGGACAGTAGAACTTTGCCGATGTTTTCCGCGCCAAACGTGGAACGGAAGTAGTCGACCGACCGTTCGATCTCAGTGCAGATCGGATCGGCATAGGCAATCAGTCCCTCGCGGTACGCCGCCCTGGCCTGTTCGCCGTCCCCGGTCCCTTCGATCTTCGCCTTTTCCGCCTCCTCAAAAGAGACGCCGAGATTTGCGGCAAGGGCCTCGGTGATGGAGTTGCCGCCGAGGGTAAAATCACGCGTGAAGATCGATAACCCGCCCTTCAACGCATTGAGGTTGGTTATGCTCGCCCCGATGTTGATGAGAACGGCCACATCGTTCTCCTCGAACTCGTAATTTTCCCCGTACATCGTCTCAAGGGCAAAGGAATCGACGTCCATGATGACCGGGATCAGACCTGCCGCGTGGATGGCCTCCGTATAGCCTTCGATGATCTCCTTTTTGGCCGCTACGATGAGGACTTCCATCTGACTGGGGTTATAGGGATTTTCACCGATGATCTGAAAATCATAGTCCACCGCCGCCATGTCGTCAAAGGGCAGATATTTCCCCGCTTCATCATGGATGAGGGCGCGAAGTTCCTCCTCATTCATCTGCGCGAAGGTCGCCTTCTTTACGATCACGGCATGCCCCGAGATGGATGTGACGATCTTCCTGCTCTTGCAGCCGGACTGTTGGTAGAGTTCTTTGATGGTTGCGGTCAGGGCTTCCGGCTCCATCACGGCGCCGTCGACGATGACGCCTTTGGCCAGCGGGATCCGGGAAAAACGGGTAAGAATACGGCCTTTGGGGTTATCCTGTATCTCCGCAAGCTTGATGCAACTGGAACCGATGTCCAGCCCGGCAAGCTGCTTCCCCCCTGAAAACAAGCCCTTGATGTCGAACATGCGGTCACCGTCTTAAAATAGAAAGTACGAACCCCACCTTCCCAAGGCGGAAGCGGAAGTCCTATTGCGCCGAGCGGTAAACCAGATCTCCTTTTTTAACCATTCCCAGCCCGCTTCTCGCCATCATCTCAATATAGGAGAGATCATCCCTCAGCAAGGTGATATTTTTCTTTAGGGCAATGTTTTCAAGGGTGATCTCATGGTTGATCTTCTTGAGAGCCATCAACTTTCCCTTCATCCGGTAATTGTCGACGAGTCCTCTGTCTCCGAACGTGATTAGGACACCCATGAGTGAAACAAAAACAATGAGATACCTGCCTACCTTCATCCAACCACCCCGCAACACGGCACTGAAGCCGAGAGAGACGCGGCGTAAATATATACACAAAAACGGGGTATTGCAAGAGTTTTTTTTGCAATCCCTCGCCCTGCCTTAGAAAGAGACGGATTTTATGCTGAACAGCCATTTCCGTGAACGAATTAACCCATTGATTACAGTTCGTTATATGAGGTGGACCCATTCGCGCGGGAATGACCATTTTTACGAGAACGTCATTTCTGACGAACTCGTCAAAAGTCAAAAATGCCCACGAATCGTCACACCGGTGAAAACCGGAATCCAGAGATTTTAAAGGGTTTCAAAACACTGGACACCGGTTTTCACCGGTGTGACGACTTTTGACGAGAACGTCATTTCTGACGGGTATTCGCGATATCCTTACCGGGGATTTTTCATGCAACGCTTTGGATAAACCGTGATGCAAATCAGCTCGTATGGCCGAACCCCCCACCCCCCCTCTCCGTCGGAGGAAGTTCTCCGCAGGCGGACCAGGCCACCCGGCAGACCCTATGCACCACCATCTGGGCGATACGGTCCCCCCGCCGGACGACGAAGGGTGTCCGGCCGAGGTTGATCAAAATCACCTCCACCTCGCCGCGATAATCCGCGTCGATCGTGCCCGGTGTGTTGACTATCGTCACGCCGTGTTTCAGGGCGAGCCCGCTCCGAGGCCGGACCTCGGCCTCGTACCCTTCGGGAAGGGCCACCACGACACCCGTCGGGACCAGCCTCCTTTCCCCCGGAAGGATCGCCGCATCCTCGGCAACCGCCGCAAAGAGATCCATTCCCGCCGCCTGCTCCGTCATGTAGGAGGGCAGCGGCAGATCTTCCGTTCCCGGCAGCCTGCGGATGGATACGCGGAGCTTTTCGATCATGATATCATCCGTTTGAGAATGGTCAACACGTGAACGCCCCGCAAGAAATCAGCAAGACACGTCATCCGGGACGGCTTCGCAAAAAGGCCAAAAGCAAGGCGCGCAATTGACTCACCGCCCTCCGGGCGGCGAGTCCCGGTAATGAAGAAGACTCTGTTCTTTCTTGCGCCCCGTCGCTCCGCAAGCGGAGCTTCCGGGTTGCGCTCCCGGTCCTGAGGAATGAGGCGTCGGGGACATGTGGGGACACCTTGCCGCAAGGTGTTCCCAGGCCCGGAGGGATCGGAACGTGTCCCCGGAACCGCCGCAGTGACGAAGGATGCAGCGCAACGCAGCAGGCGCCTGCCCCTGCGAAAGCAGGGGGTCTTTTTCCGAAGCCGTTAAAACGCCAGATCCTCTTCGGATGCCGGACCTAGCGCCGCGACCGTCAGCGTCTCGGGCCGGAACATCCTGGCGGCCAGAGAGCGCATCTCCTCACAACCGACCGCGTCGATCCGCTCAATGATCTCCTCAGGCGTCATCTGCCTTCCGAAATAGATCTCGTTCTTGGCGAGCCCCGTCATTCGGTTGTCCGTGCTCTCCATGCCGAGAAGGAAGTTCCCTTTGATCAGCTCCTTGGCCGAGCGCAATTCCTTCTCCGTCAGCCGTTCGGCGCCGGAGCGCTCCAGCCCCTCCCGAATCAGCCCGAGAACCTCCCGTACCCGGGCGCCGTCCGTTCCCGCATAGACGCCGAACATGCCGGCGTCTCGATAGGGCGCCAGATAGGATCCGACATCATAGGCAAGGCCCCTTTTCTCCCGGATCTCCTGAAACAGCCGGGAGCTCATGCTCCCCCCCAGGACGGCGTTCAGAAGAAATGCCGCATGACGGTCGGGGTCCACCGCGGACGGCGCGGGCGCCCCGACGATCAGATGGACCTGCTCCAACTCCTTCCGGAGAAGGGCCCTCCCCGACCTCGCCTCGGGGATATCGAGCGGCCCGCGGACGGATCTCCCGGCTAACGATCCGAAGGCGCGCCGGACCAGTTCCGTGAGTTTCTGGTGTTTGAGATTCCCGGCCGCGGTAAGAACCAAATCCCCGCCCCCATAGCCGGCCTGGAAGAAATGGAACAGATCATCGCGGCGGAAGGATTCGACCCTTTCCTTCGTCCCGAGAATGGGCAGACCGAGGGAATGTCCTTTCCAGAACATCCCTTCGAAGAAATCGTGGATGTAATCGTCGGGGGTGTCTTCGACCATCCGGATCTCCTGGAGGATCACCGACCGCTCCCGGCCGATGTCTTCCTCGGCAAAGCGCGAACCGGTGAAAATATCGGCCAGAAGATCGATGGCCATCTCCAGGTGGTAATCCGGAATCTTGATGTAGAAGGAGGTCATCTCCTTCCCCGTGGCGGCGTTCATCACCCCGCCCACGGAATCGATGGCGGAGGCAATATCGAAGGCGGACCGTCGTTCGGTCCCCTTGAACAGCATGTGTTCAATGAAATGGGCCATCCCGTTGGTCAGGCCGTTTTCCCGGCGGGAGCCGCCCTCCACCCAGGCCCCGATGGAGATCGACCGGACATGGTCGATCTCCTCGGAAATCACCCGGATGTCGTTGTCCAGGATGGTCTTATTGACCATTTTCTCCCAGCGCTTCCTTTCGGCTGAGACGGATCTTCCCTTGCTTGTCCACCTCTAACACCTTCACTCTAACCTCGTCCCCCTCCTGGAGGATGTCGGTGACCTTGTTCACCCTCTCCTTGGCAAGCTGCGAGATGTGCAGGAGCCCTTCCGTACCCGGCAGGATCTCGACGAAGGCGCCGAAATCGACGATCTTCTTGACCGTCCCATTGTAGATCTTGCCGACCTCCGCATCCTCCGTGAGCCACTTCACCATGGCCACGGCCCGCGCGGCGGCTTCCGCGTCGCTGGAGGCGATGGTTACGGTGCCGTCATCCTCCACGTTGATCTCGACGCCGGTCTCCGCGACGATCTGCCGGATGTTCTTGCCGCCGGAACCGATCACGTCGCGCACCTTCTCCGGCCGAACCTTGACGGTGGTGATCCGCGGGGCGTAGACAGAAATATCCGCCCGCGGTGCGGTGAGGGTCTCGCGCATTTTGCCGATGATGTGGATCCGCCCCTCACGGGCCTGGTTCAGTGCCTTCCGGAGAATCTCCCCGGTCAGATTGTCGATCTTGATGTCCATCTGCAGGGAGGTGACACCCTTTTCGGTTCCACAGACCTTGAAGTCCATGTCGCCGGCGTGGTCTTCATCGCCCAGAATATCGGAGAGGATCACCACCTGGCCGCCCTCCTGCAGAAGCCCCATCGCAATCCCGGCGACCGTGTCCCGGATCGGCACCCCGGCGTCCATCAGCGAGAGGCAACCGCCGCAGACGGTCGCCATCGAGGAGGAGCCGTTGGACGACAGGATATCGGAAACGACCCGAATCGTATAGGGGAACACCTCCTTGGACGGCAGAACCGGCATCAGCGCCCGGCGCGACAGGCCGCCGTGGCCGATCTCTCGCCTTCCCGGGCTCCGGAGGGGTTTGGCCTCGCCCACGCTGAAGGGCGGGAAATTGTAGTGGAGCAGGAAGGAGCGCCGCTCCTCGCCTGCGATGTAATCCATCCGCTGTTCGTCATGGGAGGTTCCCAGGGTCACGGTCACCAGCGCCTGTGTCTCCCCCCGGTTGAACAGGGCCGAACCGTGGGCGCGGGGCAGGAGCCCGACCTCGGAGCTGATCGGACGGATTTCCGTGGTGGAGCGGCCGTCGATTCTCCGCTTCTCCTTGATGATCATTTCCCGGAGGATGCGCCGTTCGAGCGATTCGATGATCTCTAAAATCTTGCCCTTCAGCGACGGATTTTCAGCCGTCAGCGCTTGGACGGCGCTTTTCCGGACCTCGCTCAACTTTGCATAGCGCTCCATCTTGCGCGCCATGCCGTAGCCTTCTTTCAGCCCCGGCAGGGCCGCTTCGGTCACCTTCGCGACAAGGGTCTCGTCCACGGCCGCAACCACGACCTCCCGCTTGGCCTTGCCCGTCTCCTGACGCATCCGGTCCTGGAGATCGATAACCGGCCGCAACGCCTCGAGGCCGAAATTGATCGCGTCGACGATGATATCCTCTGAGACCTCTTCTGCCCCGCCTTCCATCATGACAAGGTTGATGTCATAGGCTCTTCCCTCCGTACCAGGAACGATCTTCCGTCCCACCAGGAAGAGGTTGAGATCGCTTTTCCCCTGGAGCGCCTGCGAGGGGTTGCAGACGAAGGCGCCCTCCACACGGCCGACCCGGACACCGGCGATCGGCCCTTTGAACGGGATATTCGAGATCTCGAGCGCGGCGGACGCGGCAAGCATCGCCGCCACATCGGAGTCGTTCTCGTTGTCCACGGAAAGAACCGACGCCATGATCTGGGTTTCGTGGAAATAGTTCTTCGGAAACAGCGGTCGGATGGAGCGGTCAATGATCCGCGAAGTCAGAATCTCCTTCTCGTTTAGACGTCCCTCCCGTTTGAAGAACCCCCCCGGAATCTTTCCGGCCGCAAAGGTCATCTCCTGATAATCGACGGTCAACGGGAGAAAATCGACCCCCTCCCGGATTGTCTTCAACGATACGGCGGTAACCAGAACCACCGTATCCCCGTATGTCGCCAGCACGGCGCCGTCCGCCTGCCCTGCGACATAGTCCGTTTTGAGGGAGATGCTCCTCCCCGCAAAATCTGTACTGAACAGTTTACTCATATTTTCCTCTCAATGGTTGATTTGCAGTGCGGCGCATGAAAGGAGTAGGCAGTAGGCAGTAGGGAGTAGGCAAAAGCCTACTTCTTACTCCTTACTTCCTACTCCTGATCGATACCCCGCACCCTAACAGGCTGTTTAAAAACGCTCATCTGCTGCGTTGCGCCGCATCCTTCGTCACTGCGGCGTACGCCAAAGTACGCCTCATTCCTCAGGCTTTGCGCGCCTTGCATCTAAGCATTTTTAAACAGCCTCCAAAACAGGGTGTTTTTCAACACCCTGCTAAAGCCCAGGTTACTTCCTGAGCCCTAAACGCTGAATCACCGCTCTGTAGCGTTCCACGTCCTTGTTCTTCACGTAATCCAGAAGCCTTCGCCGCTGACCGACCAGCTTCAGAAGCCCCCGCCGGGAGTGATGGTCCTTCTTGTGAGCCTTGAAGTGTTCCGTCAGATACTCAATCCTGGCGCTGAGGAGGGCAATCTGGACCTCCGGAGATCCCGTATCCTTTTCGTGCAACTGATAACTTCCGATGATTCCCTTTCTCTTGTCTGCATCTAACACTGCTCTCATCCTCCCTTATGTCAATCGCGCAAGTATTGAGGCCTTCGGCCTCTCGCTCAATCGTTGACGGCTTCGTAAAAAGTCCGGATGCTGCGTTGCGCTTCATCCTTCGTCATTGCGGCGTGTTCCGGGGACACGTTCCGATCCCTCCGGGCCTGGGGACACCTTGCGGCAAAGTGTCCCCACATGTCCCCGACGCCTCATTCCTCAGGACTCACGCGCCTTGCCTGCGGCCTTTTTACGAAGCCGCCCCATTTTCAAGACTTCTTGCGAATCGTCAATCGTTCAATACCCGTAAAATTCGGGCCGCCTGTCTCTTCCCTTCCCGCGAAACCAGTTCGTCCGATGCGCAGAGCATCCGGGCGACGGCCACCAGATGTTTGTCATGGAGCGTGAGTTTTATCACATCTCCGGCGACAAGAAAAGGAATATGATAACGGCTCAGAACCTCGCAGTCCGGCTGATAGCCGTTCCTCAACCTTTCCGCCAACTGCGGATCCACATCGATGACGGCAAGATCGGGCAGGAGCGCCGCCATCGGCATCAGATGCGCCGTCAGCCGTTCCCGCTTTTCCTCACCCGTCAATCCCTCTAAGGCGACAGCCGCATCCGCGCTGAAATTGCCGCTGCGGGTCCGGCGCAGGGCCGACATGCAGCCCCCGCAGCCGAGCGCCTCCCCTGCCTCCGCGCAGAGAGAGCGGACATAGGTGCCCTTCGAACAGGAGACCGTAAAGGTCACTTCGGGGAGACAAATCCCCTCGATCCGGATGTCGTAAATCTCCACCGCCCGCGCCGGCGCCTCTACGTCGATCCCCCGTCGCGCCCAGTCGTAGAGGGCCTTTCCCCGGACCTTCACCGCTGAGTATCGGGGTGGAAACTGCCCCCGCCTCCCCTTCAGACCGCTCAGCACGGCCTCCACCTGTTCCCGGCTCACGCACGGCTCTTCCCGCGTGAGGACGCTGCCCTCGGTATCGAGGGTGTCGGTCCGGACCCCCAATCGCAGGGTCGCCCGGTACTCTTTGTCGTCGAGCGCCAGGAACTGGACCAGCTTCGTCGCCTCGTTGATGCAGACCGGAAGGACGCCGGTCGCCAGCGGATCGAGGGTCCCGGTATGGCCCGCCTTTCGGATTCCGAGCGCCCGCCTGACATCCTCCACGACATCCCGGGATGTCGGCCCCGATGGCTTGTCGATGACAATGACCCCGTTCATGATTCTGACGCGGACGCCCAAATCGCCTCGATCACCCGCCTGCGAATCTCCGACAGTTCTCCGTCCACCCGGCAACCGGCGGCATTGATATGGCCTCCGCCGCCGAAGGCGCGGGCCACGCGCTCCACGTTGACGCTCCCTTTTGAGCGCAGGCTCAACTTGAAACCCCCGTCCGACAGCTCCGAGTAGAGGATGGAGATTTCGACCCCGCGGATGGACCGGGGCAGATCGACAAATCCTTCGACATGCTCCGGCAGCGCCCCGGCAGCGGCTAACGCATTCTGCGTTACGGTAAGTGAACCGACACGGCCTCCTTCGTCGATGGTCAGTGTGGGAAGAACCGCCGCCAGCAGACGGATCCGGGCCGGCGGATCCGCTTCGTAGACATTTTCCGAGATCCACTGGGGATCGGCGCCGCCGGCCACCAGATCCGCCGCGGCCAGAAGGGCGCCCCGGCGGGTGTTTCCGTAGCGGAAACCGCCCGTATCCGTCAAGATCGCCGTATAAAGGCAAGTCGCCATCTCGCCGGTCACCGCAAGACCCATATCCCGGGCAAGCCGGAAAATCAGCTCGCCCGTCGAGCTCGCCTGCGAATCGATCAGCCGAACATCACAGAACGCCCCGTTGGAGACGTGATGATCGATGTTGACAAGGTTCGGGATCAACCCTACCCGGGCCGACTCTTGCCCGATCCGATCCAGTTCGCTGCAATCGAGAATAAAGGCGACCTCGAAGGGTTCGGGAGGAGGAAGCTCGTGGACGATCCCGTCACTTCCGGCGAGGAAAAGGTAATGCTCCGGCGTCCGGTCCTGATTATAGATGGTGACCTCTTTCCCCAGCCCCCGCAGCATATGGAAAAGGGCCAGCTCCGAACCGAGGGCATCCCCGTCAAGACGCTCATGGGACGTAATCAGAAAAACCCGGTGTTGGCCGATCAGTTCGCTAATCCTCCGAAACATGCGCCTCCTCTTCCCGGTGAATCTCCGAAATCAGCCGCTCGATCCGGTTCCCATAGGCAAAGGAGGGGTCGTAGGAAAACAAAAGCTCCGGAACGCAACGAAGCCGGAGCCTGCGACCCAACTCCCGTCTCAGGAACCCCGCCGCCTTTCCAAGTCCGGCCTGGACCTCGTCGCTGCATTGATCCTTGCCCAATTCAACGAAAAAGACTCTCGCCGTCCGCAGATCGTCGGCGACCTTCACGCCGGTGATCGTTACAAGACCGATCCGCGGGTCCCGGACCTGCTTGAGGAGGAGATTGGAAATCTCCATTTTGATGAGGTCGGCCACACGGTCCGCCCTTTTAAAACTATTCATAGGATTTACAGTTTCCGTTCGATCTGTTCCTTCACAAACGTCTCGATCACATCCGCCACCCGGATATCGTTGAATCCCTCGATGCCGATTCCGCACTCAAATCCAGCGGCCACCTCTTTTGCATCGTCCTTGAACCGCCGCAGGGAGGCGATCCGGCCTTCATAGACGACCACGCCGTCCCGAAGCAGCCGAAGTCCGGCCGACCGGGTGATCTTGCCGTCCGTCACGTAGCTCCCGGCGATGGCCCCTATCTTGGGCACCCGGAAGAGCTCCCGGACCTCGGCGCGTCCCTGGACGACCTCCTTGAAGATCGGATCGAGCAGGCCTTCCATGGCGGCCCGCACATCGGCGATGACGTTGTAGATGATATCATAGAGTTTGATGTCCACCCCTTCCTGCTCGGCCACCTCCACCACGCGGGCGTCGGGACGGACGTTGAAGCCGATGATCACCGCATCGGAGGCCGAGGCTAACATGACATCCGTTTCCGTGATCGTCCCCGTGGAGCTGTGGATGATCTTCAGCTTGATATCATCCGTGCTGAGCTTGTTTAAGGCGTCGATCAGGGCCTCGATAGAGCCTTGGACGTCGGCCTTGAGGATCACGTTGAGCTCCTTGACCCCCTCCTTCATCCGCTGATAGAGCTGTTCGAGGGTGATCTTGGAGGAGACGGAGAGCTCCCGCTCCCGTTCCTTCCGGATCCAGTATTCTCCGATGCTGCGGGCCTTCTTCTCATCCTCGACGCAGATGAATTCCGAGCTGGCCTGGGGGACCCGCGAGAACCCGATGACCTCCACCGGCATAGACGGTCCCGCCTCACTGATCCGACTGCCCTGATCGTTGATCATCGCCCGGACCCGGCCGAATTCCGTTCGGGAGACAAAGGCGTCCCCTTCGCGCAGCGTGCCCTCCTGAATCAGGACGGTCGCAACCGGCCCCCGGCCCCGGTCCAGCTTTGCTTCAATGATGACACCGCGGGCGGGCCGATCGGGATCGGCCTTGAGCTCCATGACGTCGGCCTGGAGGAGGATCATCTCCAGGAGTTCCTCGATCCCCTGTTTCTTCTTCGCCGAGACCTCGCAGAAGATCGTGTCGCCGCCCCACTCCTCCGACAGAAGTTTGTATTCGGTCAGGGCCTGGCGGATCTTGCCCGGGTCGGCGCCCGGCTTGTCCATCTTGTTGATGGCCACGATGATGGGCACCCCGGCCACCTGGGCATGGTTGATCGCCTCCACGGTCTGGCCCATGACGCCGTCATCGGCGGCGACGACCAGCACGACGATATCCGTAACCTTCGCCCCCCTCGCCCTCATCGCCGTGAAGGCCTCATGGCCCGGCGTATCGAGGAAGACGATATCCCTCCCTTTGAGGTGGACATGGTAGGCGCCGATGGCCTGGGTAATCCCGCCCGCCTCGCCGTCAATCACGTTGGTCTCACGGATCGCATCCAGGAGCGACGTCTTTCCGTGATCCACGTGACCCATGATGGTCACCACCGGCGCACGGGGCTTCAGATTCTCCGGAGAATCCTCTGTTCTCTGCAGGGTCTCGTCACGCTCATTCTGCGCCGCTTCCACCTGGTAGCCGAAATCTGCGGCAATCAGCGTGGCGGTATCGCAATCGATCGCCTGGTTGATGGTCACCATCAGGCCCATACCCATCAGCTTGTTGATCACCTCGGATGCCTTGGTCCCCATCCTTTTGGCCAGTTCCCCGACACTGATCGCCTCGTCCACCCGGATCCTTCTCTTGATCGCCTTCGGCGTGGTGATCAAGGTCTTCTTCATCTTGACCGGCGCGGCCTTCTTCTCTTCACGCCACTTCGAGGACCGATCTTCGCGATCAACCTCAATCTGCCGACCCTTCCGGTCAACCAGTTTCTTGATGAAGGCCCTTTTACGCGGCGGCGCCGCCTCCCCCATCAGAACTTCAACGGGCGGCTTTCCCCCCTTCTTTCTCGGTTTCTCCGCTTCCGGTTGCCGGCCGGACTTTTCCGTACGGGAAGGGAGAGGAAGAGGAGCGGCGCCCCCGACATCCTTGACGATCTTCAGATCCGCCCTGCGGGGAAATTCCTTCCGTCCCCCCGGCATCGGTCCCGGCGCCTCCGGAGGCATCTGCGGCTTTTTCTGCTGCTCCAGGGGCGGCTGCTTCATTTCGCGTGATTCCGCGGGTCGAACGGATAGAGGTTTTCTCTGCAGCTCAGAAGCCTTCGAAACGGTTTCGGGACCCGGCCTCTTTTCCGACTCCGCCTTCCGATCGATCACCGGGGCTTCCGGCTTGACCTTCGCAGCCTTCGCTGTCGGCTCCACCGGCATGGCCGCCGGTGCTGGGGCCGCCTCTCCGGCCACAGGTTTCAATGCGGGCGCCTGTGGAGGAACCGGCGGCTGCGGAGGTTTCGGGGGCGCCACGGGCTTTCGAACGGCGACGCCTGCAGGCGCATCCCGGTAGATGGACGTTCTCACCGGAGCTTCCTTGGGAGCAGTCTCTCGGACGACTTCTGCAGGAACGGCATCCGCAAGCGGCGGCGCCTCATCCGATGGCGCTTCCTGCGCCGGCTCGACGGCAAGTACCTCCGGTTTGCTCTCCTCAGCCGGCATGCGGATAGCCCTCCGCCGGATTACCGTGGACTTGATCCTCTTTTCAACCATCTCACGGGCTTCCGGAGCAAGCAGTTCCGCCTGAATCCTCTCCAGATCGCCGTCTTCGAGCGTGCTCGAGTGGGATTTGACCGCAATACCGATTTTTCCCAGGCGAGAGATCAGCTCTCTGTTTTCCAGCCCCAAATCCTTCGCCAGCTCGTAAACTCTTTTTTTCGACATGCCCGACACTCTCCCCTAATCCAAATTCAGCTCCCAGGACATCCTAGGCAGATATAACCTCTGACTCGGCTGCCTCCTGGTCGATCATCTTTCCCGCCTCCTGGATCCAGATCGCGGCGGTTTTCTCACCCACGCCCGGAATCGCCGCTAATTGTTCCGAATCGGCCGCCGCCAGCATGGCCAGACTCTTCAGTCCCGCCTTGAATAACCGCTCCGCAGTGGCATCACCAATGCCCGGAATTTTCAAGAGGGCCTTGTATCCTTCGTCCGCCTTCGCAGCGGCCGTGGATTCGCTTTTGACGTCGATCTTCCAGCCGGTCAATTTCACGGCCAGTCTCACATTCTGCCCGTTTTTCCCAATAGCCAGGGAGAGTTGATCATCGGGAACAATGACCTCCATCGCCCGGTTCTCATCATCGACGAAGACCCGATTCACCTTAGCCGGAGAAAGGGCGCTGCAGACGTACTTGGCCTGATCTTCCGAATAGGGAACGATATCGATTTTCTCGCCCCGGAGTTCCTGGACCACGCTCTGGACGCGCGTCCCCCGCATTCCGACGCAAGCGCCGACCGGATCGATATCCTTGTCCCGGCTTCGGACGGAGATCTTGGACCTCTTCCCCGGTTCCCGCGACACATTCACGATTTCGACCAACCCCTCCGAAATTTCGGGAACTTCCACATCAAAGAGGGCCTTGAGAAAACCGGGATGGGTCCGGGAGAGGATGATCTGGGGCCCCTTCGTGATCTTCTTGACCTCGCAGATGAAGGCCCTGATCCTCTCTCCCCGCTTGTAGGATTCCTTGAAGATCTGTTCTGAAACGGGGATGATCCCTTCTGCGCGCCCCAGGTTCACAATGATATTTCCGCCTTCGAACCGCTGCACAAAACCGTTGGACAGCTCCCCCTTCTTGTCGTGGTATTCGTCGTAGATGTTGTCCCGCTCCGCATCCTTTACCCTCTGAATGATGATCTGCTTGGCGGTCTGAACGGCGATCCGACCGAAGGTACTCGTCTCGATCTTGCTGCCGAGAACATCTCCGGGTTCCGCTTCTTCATCCAGGGTTCTTCTTGCCTCCGCCAGGGAGACCTGGGTTTCAGGATCCAGGACCTTTTCCATAACCTTCTTAAACTGGAAGACCTCGATCTCGCCGGCCTCCTCATTGTAATGGGCCTCCAACTCGACATCGACTCCCAACTTCTTGCGGGCCGCCATAAGCATGGCATCCTCCAGGGCCTTGACGATGATCTCCCTGTCTATCCCACGATCCTTGCCCATCTGTTCGATCAGGCGTTTCAGTTCCGGAAACATTCAAAAACCTCCGTTGTTATTCTCAGGTCATCTCACAACTCATACTCCAGATTGGCCTTGACCACCGTCTTCCGGGGAATCCGGAAGGTTTTCCCCTCCACCTTCACGACGAGGAGCTTTCCGTCGTCGCTATCCTCGTACCCCACCAACTCGCCTCGAAAATCGCGCCGTCCCTCGATCTTTTCCATCAGACGAAGATGGACGCGGGAACCGCGATACTTCAGGAAATCCTGATCCCGATCCAGCGGCCGATCCAGGCCAGGCGAGGATACCTCCAGCGTGTAGGGGCCGGGGGGCGTGTCGCGGACATCGAGCAGATCTCCCAACTGGTTGCTGATCTGCGCGCAATCATCTACGGTGACGCCCCCTTCGCGATCCATGTAGATCCGCACCAGCCAGTGACTCCTCATCTGCAGACACTCTACCAGAATCAGCTCCATCCCTTCGGATGTGAGAAGCGGCTCGGCCAATTGCCGGATCTGTTCCGCATGAGTTTGCATGCCTCTATCCCATCCCCGGGAAAAAAAAAGTGGGCTGAAGCCCACTCATCAAAACCCGCCGATGATTTCGGCGCTTCCTAACACACAACCGAACCGATTGCAAGAGGAAAAAAGATATTACAGAACTTCTGCCCGCGGGGGCCGGGGAGATAAAAATTGGAGCGGGCGACCGGGCTCGAACCGGCGACGTCCAGCTTGGGAAGCTGACATAGCCACCTTTCAAGCGTTTTCAAGCCTCTTCACGAACCCCACTCATTTTGACAGAACTATATAAAATAACTAAATTTATCTGCATAATTTATTTCTTGTGTTTTCAGGAAATTTCGTTTACAACCAAACCAAATGAGGCCACTCGAGAAGCCACTCACCTTGGACTGGGATGATGTATGGCATACATAAAAACAAAATTTAGCGGCAAGTTCACTGATTTTTACCTTGAAGCCCTGCGCAAAGAGGTGGAGAAGAATCCTCCCCCAAAATATGTGGACATCAGGGAAACCAAAGGGTCCGAAGGTTTTGGCATCCGTGTCCGTAAGACCGGCGTGATCAATTTTTTTTATTTTTATCATTTTGGTGGCCGGCGCCACATGTTGGTTATTGGTAGCTATAACTACGACCGCAACAGAATGACCTTGGCAGAGGCACGGCAGAAATACAATGACGCTTTTTCACAGGTGCATGCTCATAAGCGTGATCCTATGGCCCCACCTGTCGAAAATATAGGGGGAGGATTAACTGTATCTGAGGTGGCAAAAGAATTCCTGGAGAAATATTCAGTCGTAAATTATGCACCTCGGTGGCATGACAATATCAAGAGTGTCCTGGAAAGGTATGTCCTGTTGGCTATGGGGGAGCGTCCTATCATTTCCATACGCAGAAAAGAACTCATTGATCTTTTGGAGCCATTGATTGCAACCATCCCAGGACAGGCTCGTAACCTGCATAAAGCACTCTCCAAGATGTTTTGGTATGCTCAAGATCGTGAGTATATCGAAAATTCACCCTATACCAGAATGGTCAATTCTGTTCCAAAGCTCAGGACACCCGCAGGCCGTAAACGCTATCTGGATGATGATGAGATAAAAAAAATCTGGCGTAGGATTGATTGTGGCCCCGGTGAAGATTCTGTCAAACGTGCCTTGAAGATGATCCTCGTGACGGGACAGAGGCCTGACGAAGTGGTCCGTATGCATCGGAAGGAGATCAATGAACGTTGGTGGACGATACCATGGCAGCGAATCAAAACCGAAAATAAAAAAACGCTGCAAAGATCACCGGAGGATCATAGGGTATACCTTGCGGACTTGGCTCTATCCCTTATGGGCAATAGTGACGGCTTTATCTTCCCATCTTTGGCAGTTACGAAGGATGAGCTGGGCAATAAAATAATTAAGGAAAGATCTCTTACCCGTAATGCTCTGTCACAACGTGTGGTGAGGGGGGTGTCACTTGAAAGACCAAAAGGCAATATCATCAGGTTCCCCTATTATGGGCGAGAACGATGGACCCCACATGACCTGCGGAGGTCGTTAAGCTCAGGTATGGGAAGGATAGAAGTCCCTTCTGAATGGACGGAGGAAGTGCTCAACCATAAAAAAGATAAAGTGCGTGCCGTTTACGATCACCACGACTACGACGAACAAAAGCTAAAGGCACTTACACGGTGGGCTGAGCATCTGAAAGGAATCTTAGGATTGTAGATCAATAAATTGCCGCGATAACCCTATCGACTATAGCGGTTTTATTGTCTTTGGTGTGCATGGGTGTTATTAAACGACGCGGCGTGCCCGAATCCATGCCTCGATTTCGTGACGCATCCATCCAACACGACGGGTGGAAAGTTTCAGTTTTACCGGAAAATCCCCGGCTTTTTCGAGTCGCCACAGGGTCGTTTCACCAAGACCAGTAAGGGCTTTCAGCTCATCCCGGCTCACGACCGCGCTTTCCTTGGGCTTTGCCTGATCGCTTTTATATGCCTGGACTTTCGTCAACGCATCTGAAACGGCCTTTGATATCAAGCTCATTAATTCAGTCGGCTCAAAGCCCTTGCTATCCGCCGCTGAAATCGGCGCCCCTTCTCCAAACCCCTTTTTTCCTTCGTTCTTTACTGTGGACATATCGACCTACTTTTCCGATCCTTGTTGGCTGCGTAGCCTGATCTTTCTTTCGTCTGCTTCAACAGAAAGTTTCGACAGATCGTGATTGTAAGGTCATGAACCGGAAATTCACGCTGAAGCCCGGCATCCTTGTAGAACAGGGCAAATGCTGCCTTCTTCTCCTTTAAGGTGTCTTTCGCGAACCTGTTTTCCGACTCCGTCAGGTATTCATTGGACCATTGACCGATCGCCAAAGTCGCCGAATTTGTCTGGGATAGCTTCTGTTCCAGCTCTTTTTTTGTTTCCTTTTCCCAGACCAGTGTCGCTTGAAACGACTTTTTGCTCTCGTCCAGAAAAAGATTTTGCAGCGTCTGTCCCTGAACCGTCACGCTTGCCCGATATCGTGCTATTCCTCTTTTCGAAACCTTGCTCGGCATTGAAAACCTCCAATATTCTTTTTTCAAAGGACCGCCAGGTACCGGGTGTGACTTCCACACCACCCCATCGGGAAGCACACTTGACTATTGTCCGCCGGTCAAGTCCGAGGAATTTGGCGAGTTCCATGGGATTGATAGAACGCCCATAATTTGCTTCAAGATCGATAGTATCCATCGCTGACCCTATTGAAAATATTCTATTATCCTAATTTATTTAACGATTTTCGTTTAACGGGACAGTCAATATGGCAGTATGCCGACACTTCCGGCGTCTCACAACCATAGGCATGATAATCTTTTCGGTAGGCGCAGGACGCCTGTTCAATGATCTCTTGGTCAGTTATAATCCGCTTCCCATCCGCTGGCTTGTTCTTCAGTGCCCATGTTTTTAGCACTGACACGGTGGCGTCAAACGGCAAGCCGATCTTTCTAAGTTGAACGGTTAATCGGAAGCAGCTGGATCGCTGAAGATGAGCCACGCCATTCTGAAGCATGCTTTGAATACATAGCGGAAGTCCTGTGTTTTGGACCGGTCGATCTTGGGATTGATTTGATCGATTATCTGGACGTTGCTGCATTGACAGCCCATTTATTTCGATAATATCATCCAAGGTGGATTCTTCTACGCGATGGATCGATTCCAGGAAGTCCCATTGATTCGGATATGGCTTCATCGTTTCGGGTTCTATGAATACAGTCTTGCCTTCTGGAACCAATCGGCCAAATAGCGGAGCATAGATAAAATTTCCGAAAGAAATTTGAGAATTCAAGGAGTTTTGTTTGGGAAAAATCTCGGTCTGGGTGGAATCAATGTCCTTCAAAATGGCTTTCGTGACCAATCGAGCTTTATCCGCCTTCACTCCGTTTTCATTGAAGAAAATCCAAACATGGAATCCCTTGGATTTACTGATTTCCATGTACGCGGGCAAACGATAATGATGAGCTGCCCTAATGAAATCTAAGGGGTTTGAAGTATCATGATGGTCAAAATCCGCTACTATAGCCTTTGTTACGTCATTTACGAGAAGATAGACCCCGTAATGATTCTTCCCTTTGAGATGGTCAAGGATCGTATCCGTGGTTACGGACCTTTTCTCTTGCCGCGAACGACCGGTATCGGGATCATACGTGCCGAAGGCATTTGGTAATCCTGAGAAATATCTCTTAAAAAGGGAGATCTTTTCCGCTATGGTTCTTTTGTGCATTTCGTCCATCATCATATCCACCCGGTAAGAACTTACAAATATGTCTGGAAGTGTTTCAAAATATTTGCGGATGGAACCGGATCCTTGTTTCAGTTGGATAATGCTATGGGAGGCTGGTTCGGAGTTCAACGCGAGGATGGAACACAGAATATTTTATAGGATGTGAAAATCATGAACAAATCAGAACTTCTTGAGGTATTTTTTCAGGTTGAATTTTCAAAGCTCCGGATCGAACGCCGGTTCATCAACATGGTTTTGAAATCTATGGCCGTCATCCTTTTACGCTTCTCCTATACCGGCAGCGACGTATTCCCGAGCGTTATCGAATGATCCTGTTAGGAGGAAGTGATCACGATCAAATTCCTTCCTGCTATGTCAGGGCTTGCCTTTAACGACAAACCGTTTACCACTTTAGAATCATAGGAAATTTTGAACACCTTAGATTTACAGGGCAGTCTTACGGCCAGCCAGCTTCCTCTCCAATCGCTCCCGGCGGTTGGCAAGGTCGGTACACTCATCCGGCGATAGGCGTCGTTCACAGGCACAGGCGCGCTCCGCTAGGACCAAGGCCCGTGTGAAATCGCGCCGCCGATGTTCGCACCATTTGGCAAGCTCGATAAGGGCGAAGAGATCATTCCCATCTCGCCCCACCATCTCCTCCCAAATCGCCACTGCCGTCGGCCATTGTCCTACCCGTTTGTAATGGAGGGAAAGCTCCCGCGCGGCATCCCGAGCAGTTTCCTGACTGGCGCACCCGACAAGGGGGTCGAGAAGCCGTACAGCATCATCGGGACATTCCCGGGCCAGAAATAGCCGCGCCGCGGCAAGGCGGTCGCCGGGATGGTACCGTGTATTCTCCCCGTCGGGATCGAGCAACTCCGCCAAGTGGGCTGCCAGGGCTGCCAGGGAAAGGATATCGAGGCGGTTGTGCTCGAAGACGTCGGCCATGAGACGTCCGTCGCGGCGACGAAGCCAGTCAAAATACCGCTGAGGAATCTCGCTCCCGGGGACGTCCCTCTCCCGCTCGAAGCCGAGGATAGCCGCCTCAAGGGAACCCAGACGGCGGTCAGCCAGGCGGTGGCTCAGAAGCCGTCGGGCAGGATGAAGAAGATCGAGATGGGGAAGGCCAGCGAGGGGATCGGGCATGCGGTTCATGATAAAGCGGGCAGCAAGGAGATTGGCGTCGAATGCTTTGCCGTTGAAGCTCACGAGGAACCGTTTTCCCTTGAGCAGTTCACGAAGGCCGAGAAGCGTCGCCCGCTCTTCACCGTAATCCCGGGCAAAGAGCTGCCGCGTGATGAATGTATCCCCCTCGAACCAGCCCAGGCCGATGAGAAAGGCCACCGTCCCCGTCCCTCCGGCAAGCCCTGTCGTTTCCGTATCGAGGAAGAGCGCGTCGCGGTAATCCAATCCGCGCAGGGTTGGGTCGTTGCCCAAGACGGCCAACCTGTCCATGTCGAGGGGCGCCAAATCCCGAATGCAGAACCGGCCATGGCGCGCGGAGCCCCCGGCCAGGTGGCAGGCGCAGAAAAAGACCCCCGCCTCGTTGGTTGTCTCTTCCCCGGGGACAAGATCCTCCAGCGGGACGGCCCGGCCCCTCCCGGGAGACTGCGCCGCCGTTATTTGTCCTTCCGGCCGCCGGGAGAGAATTGCGTCGATCCGCTCCCGCAGGCGGACAAGTTCTTCGGCCTTGGTCTGTTCGCTGTTCTCTTCGCCCGGTGCTTTAGGACCTTCGCCGGTCAGGCGCTGTAACCGAGAAATAACACTCATAGACCTCCCCCGTTTACCTGCCCTGGAGGAGGCCGAGGATCGCAAGCGCCGCCTCCTTCGCCCGGGGTCCCACCTCGAGCGTCGGGCCGACGCAGGACGGGCAGCCGCAGGTGCAGGGGCAGCCGCGGATAAGCTGCCGGGCCGAGTCCAAGAGAGCGTCATGGCGCTCGAACAGGAGATCCGAGAAGCCGATTCCCCCCGGATAGGCGTCGAAGAGAAAGATCGTCGGGTCGAAGGCGTCGGTCGTCCGGACGGCACCATCCTCCCCCCCGGGCGTGGTCGTGATCGTCCGCGAGTTCCGGTCCTTCCGGACAAACCACTCGCCACTCTTGTCCCCGATCGCCCGGTCGATGTCGTGGAGGTCCGCCATCAACATCATGGCAGCGAGGTGATGGAGGCTGTAGGCAAGTCCCGCCAGGCCGTCGATGATCTCCTCCTGATTGTAGGAAAGTCCGGCGAGGCGGTCTCGGGGGATCGTGAACCAGTAGCTCGTCGTATGCATGTCCTTCTCCGGCAGGTTCACGTCGCCGTAGCCTAAATTTTCGGAGGTGTAGAACTTGATCTTCTTGTAGCCGACCACTTTACTGACTACCTGGACCTCTCCGTGTTCGACAAGGATCTCCGTTCCCGGCTTCTTCGCGAAAGAGTCGATCACCCGGACATTGGTGTAGGTCATCGCATCGGTGTAGTACTCGGCCTCGACCTTGTGGACGTAGGCGGTCTTCCGTTCCAGATCGAGTTTGTCCACGTAGTACTGCTGGGACTCCATCATGTAGATCGCATCGGTATGGACGGCGGTGAAGGCGCTGTCCCAGTCCACTTCTGCGATCACCCGGTGATTCCCCGCCTCCGTCGCGTCCACGACGACGACGTTTTCGGGGTTGATGCTCCTCAGGCTAACCTCGTCGGCGGGATAGCTCTCCGCCGACCAGTGCCAGCGGGTGTCGACGCGGTGCAGCACCCCCTTCTCTTCCAGATAATTGAGGAGTTCCTCTAGATTCTCGCCGCCAAAGCTTTCCCCCTTCTCGAACGGGAGTTCGAAGGCGGCGCTCTTGATATGGTGCATGAGGATCAGCAGGTTGTCCGGGTTGACCCGGCAGAACTCCGGTGATCGAGAGAAGAAGTAATCGGGGTTCTCCACGATGAACTGATCGAGTGGGGAGCTCCGGGCAATCAGGAGCGCCAGGCTCTGGCCGGTGCGCCTGCCGGCTCGTCCCGCCTGCTGCCAGGTACTGGCGATTGAGCCGGGATAGCCGCAGAGGATAGCCGCCTCCAGATCGCCGATGTCGATCCCCAGCTCCAAGGCGTTGGTCGCGACGACCCCCATCACCTCCCGGCTGCGCAGGCCCGCCTCGATCTGCCGGCGGAGGTTGGGGAGATATCCCCCGCGGTAGCCGGTAACGAACTGGGTGTCCATCGGCTTTCCCTTGGCGAATTGATCTTTGAGGTATTTCGTCAGGACCTCGACATTCAGGCGGCTGGTGGCGAAGATGATCGTCTGGATGCCGTTCTCGATCAACTCGGCAGCCACCTTCCGGACCGGTGTCATGGCGGACTGCCGGATCCCGAGTTCCCGATTGATGATGGGCGGATTATATAGAATGAAGGTCTTGGCCGCTGCCGGCGCCCCGCTCTCGGCGATGAGCGCAACGGAACGTTCCAGCAGCCGCTCCGCGTGCTCCTTGGGATTGGCGACCGTCGCCGAGCAGCAGATGAAGACAGGGTCGCGGCCGTAAAAGCGGCAGATCCGGACGAGACGCCGAAGCACATTCGTCAGATGCGAACCGAAGACCCCCCTGTAGACGTGGAGCTCGTCGATCACCACGTATTGGAGGTTCGCGAAGAGCTTTTGCCACTTCGTGTGGTGGGGAAGGATCCCGGCGTGGAGCATGTCGGGGTTCGTAACGACAACGTGCCCCTGCCGGCGGATCGCTTGGCGGGCGTCGTCGGGGGTGTCCCCGTCGTAAGTGTAGGTCTTGATGTCTGCCTTCATCTCGCCGATCAGGCCGTGGATCTCGTGCATCTGGTCTTGGGCGAGGGCCTTGGTCGGAAAGAGGTAGAGGGCTCGGGTCTCCGGCTCTTCGAGGATCTTCTGGAGGACCGGTAGGTTGTAACAGAGGGTCTTGCCGCTCGCCGTAGGGGTGACGAGGACGACGCTCTGACCTTGTCGGACCAGATCCACGGCCTTTGCCTGGTGACTGTATAGCTGACTGAATCCCCTCGCTACGAGGACATTCCGCAGGGAAGGATGGACCCACGCCGGATATTCCGCAAATACGCCGGGGCGCGCGGGGATCTTCCGGATCGCCCGGACATTTTCCATGAACCGCCGGTTTTTTTCGGCCCTCGCGAGCCACTCTTCCAAGGTCAGCTTTGCCATCGCGGGACTCTATCCCTTTTCATGGCAATAATCAATCATCGCCCCGACGGCGTCTTTCCGTTGAAAACATTGAATGAAAGGTGTCCAGGATCACGAGGCCTTTCCCTGCTGTTATCCTTTTTGCCTCTGCGCTTGTCCCGCCAGCCAGGCGCCGGCCGCGATCAGGACTGCCCCGAAGAGGAGTCCCGGCCCCATTGCCTCCCGGAAGAGGAGGCCGATGAGCAGGGTGGAACCGATAGGGATGAAATAGGCGAGCGTGCTGATCAGCGGAACATGGCCGCACTTCACTCCGATCTCCCACCAGTGGTAGGCAAGCCCCACCGGCCCGATCCCGCCGAAGAGAATCCAGAAGAGCGCATCCGCGCCGACCGGCGGCAGATTCTGCCACTCCCCCCGGATGGCGGCAACCGTAGCGGCCATTAGTGCGCAAATGGTGAAATGGAACGCCGTCCCCCCTTGCTCCGCAGGGATCCTCCAGCGCCGGAGGAGGACGCTGTAAAAAGCCCAGAGGAAGCCGCCCAGTAGGGCAAGAAACAGCGGCAGCGGGTTTTCGGGTACACGCAAAATCTCAGCCGGACCACGTGCGACGACGATCCCCGCGAATCCGAGGATGACGCCTGCCACTGTCGGGAGCAGTCGCGCCTTCTCCCGGATCAGTACGGCGGACAGCAGGACGATCCAGACCGGCCAGAGGTAGTTCAGGAGATTGATCTGGCCGATGGCGCGCTCCGGGGCAATGCCGAAGGCGAGCGCCAGGATCACCGTATAGAAGGCGACCCCCCAGAAACCGGCGACCATGACCCGGAGAGGCAGGCGGACCAGATCGGCAAATGGCTGTCCCCGGAAGTGCTGCAGGATGACGACCGTGAGCACGCCCGTTGCCGTCATCAGCGTCAGGTAGGCCATTGGCCCCATGAGCCGCGCCCCGCGGGCGAAACAGACGCCGCTCGAGCACCACAGCAGGATCGATCCGATCGCCGCAAGGGTTGCCCTCTTTTTTTCGTTTCTCTCCGGAAAAGCCGGCATGCGATTTTCCCCTCTCTTCTCTCCAGTTGGCAGGGATATTCGGACAACCTTTGGCTCTATGTCGATGATTTCACGTCCTCCGTCAAGGGGAAAACAACCATCCGCCCTTCAAAAAAGAAAAAGTTTACCCCCCTTTGTTTATGCTGTAATATGAAGCCATCAGGGAATAGTGGGTTGACGAGAGTGCTTCCTGAAATCAGTAAAATGCCGAC
>Ga0315286_10000617_pt1 | contig 30519 bp, 25 predicted proteins | sample YL17G10_0_MG_FD_205038 | JGI IMG/M metagenome (GOLD analysis project Ga0315286, IMG submission 205038) | Sediment microbial communities from Yellowstone Lake, YNP, Wyoming, USA - YL17G10_0 | ecosystem: Environmental > Aquatic > Freshwater > Lake > Sediment | place: USA: Wyoming | collected... | reverse complement strand
AACTATTATTATGTACTATGTTTTCTTGTTATCAACATCTTTTAACCGTGTTATCTACACCCTGAGGCATTTCAGTTCAGGGTTACCTTTTCTTTTGAGGCAACTGGAGTCAACTCTGCAATATCCTCTTTGGGTGTCAGTGAATTGTACAAACTCACCTGGCTTGAATATAAAGTCAGCTTCAGCATCATGCGAATGAACATGTAAATCTGCTGAACGATGAAAAGAATGAAAATTATAAATCCACTCGGTGCATGTAAGCTGTCGACAATCGGATTGTAGATAACAAGCGCTGCAATACCGATTAGGAAGAGTATCAACGTCAGAATGAAAGTTTTAAAGAAATTCCGAAAAGTAAATTTGATTCCGTACCATAACGCTCTCCGCGTTCTTGTTTCATCGTTTATCACGATATCAATACGTGCATAATCAAGAACGAGGTAATATAAAAGTATTCCGATGTAACCAATTCCTACGCGAATCCAGGCACCCCACCAAATAATATTCTGGTAAGGATCACTTCCATATATCAATCGTTCAACACCTATCTCAATAAACTGTATGCAATAAAAGACCGCGAAAACAGGTATACTCCACAAGAACAATCTGAAAAACCTGCCAAAGTATTTTGCACTTCTACTCCAAAAAACTGATGGAGAATATTTCACATCAGAGATAAAAATTGTATATGCACCTCCAGAGAGGAAAAGTCCAAACAGCCAATACACCAAGGGTACGAACAGGAACAAACCCCTGAGTGAAAATAAAGTGGTGTATTGTTTGATTAACAACTCAAAGAAGAAATCCATATCCAAACGACCAGCCATCTTCCCCATCATCAGTGTGCTGCCAGCGATACGGTTTAAGAGGAAATACATCGGAAGCATTATAATGAGAGCGAAAATCAGATTCACAAGATAATACACAAACACCATGCGCTTATTCTCCCAAGTGCATGTAAAGCCAGATTTTAAACTTGTCAGTACCATGGTAGCACCATTAGATTAAAAAATGCTTGGAAAGAATGAAAGGAGATTTAGAAACTCTGGCATATCAATTATGAATTGAACCCAGAAAAGAAAATGAGCAGAAAGCTTTACAAGTCCACTGGTTTGAGTCTTGACAGTCTTGCTGTTGTTCGAATAATTGACATCGAGAGGAATTTTATGGTCGGGATCAACGGTTGCAGAGATAACTTTAACCGGTGTAATGTATCTGAATTTCTTCCACAGCTCTTGCCCATCCCATTTCTCCCGAATTTTTTCTCCCTGCTCAAAAATAATTTCCACTTCTACGGGGAATTTAAATGAGCCGAGCCGCCGTACATTTATCTCATTTAAAAATAATGTTGTCGAATCTTTATCCTCAATACCCTCTTTGATTTCTTTTCCTGCTATTGTATCCTCAGTTGAGAAAGTAAAATCAAAACCTTTCTCTTTCTGCACCTCAGTAGATTTAATGGCATCAACGCTATAATCTAATGTAGCGTTCGAGTAAAGTGCCTGGCTGAAGAACCAATCTAAATTCTGCTTTGACCCAAAAGATACAGCTGGCGTTGAACTTTGTGCTTTTGCATACTCTGGTTCATCTAAATGTGGAGGCACGCTCTGGGCAGCGACTTCATTGGCGATTGAGATGAAGTCTTGTGTCTTCGGGTGTTTGAATCTCAAACGCTCAGAATAGGTTCGCATAATTTTTTGCATCGTTTCTTTACCGAGATAATTCTGAAGTGTTGTCAAGAATAACGTCGGTTTCATGTATGAATTAATTCCGTAACTTCCTCCATTATAATACTGCCAAGCGTTTCTTATTGTTGGATCCAAATCGGGACCTGAGATGTATTGCGCACACTGGAATTGTAAATCGTTTATCTTTATGCCGAGACAATCAAGCATGTTACCATCGGTTCCATAATGGTCTGCAATAATTTGATTCTCGGTGTACGAATTGATTCCTTCATCAAGCCAACTTTCTTCAAACTCATTTGAAGCAAGGAGATGATACCAATAGTTATGACCGAACTCGTGGATAATAACCATTTCAACCAATTGCAGACCGTCTGGTAATCCGTATGTTGTTCCTGCAGTTATTAAAGTTGGATATTCCATACCGCCTGAGCCGCCTGCATCACGTCGAGGATCGACCACCGTGAGGTTTGGATATGGATAATCGCCATACCAGTTTTGATGATATTCGACCGCAACTTTCGCCGCTTCGAGGTGCCGTGTACCTTGATATGCATGATCTGGTTGCATCAAAACGCGGATGTCGACATCCTGTACCTTACCTTTGAACTCGACAAACTCCGGACTTGTTGTCCAAGCGAAATCGTGAACATCTTCTGCGTGGTAGAAATGTGTAGCTGTGCCGTCACCGTTATTTTTAACTTCAGATTCTAATCCTGTTGCTCCGACAATGTTTTTTTCCGGAACGGTTATCTTCACATTGTACACACCGAAGTCGGCGAAGAATTCTGAGTTTTTATGATATTGGTGACAGTTCCATTTGCTATCTATGTAGACACCAACTTTTGGGAACCATTGTCCGACAAAGAAATATTCTTCTTTTGCACCGGTTCGTGCAAATGGCGGTTGAGGAAGAACAGCAACAAAATCAATATTAAAGATAATTGAATCACCCGGTTGCATCGACTTTGGTAAAAGTAAATGGAAAACTGTTTTATCGTCTACATTGTCATCATCGGGGTGAATAAACTCTATCTTGGATAATAAATCTTCACCGGATGGAAATTTTATCGACGTCACATCGATGAATCCCCATCCATCTTTATCCATTTTAGATAATCGCATCGAGCCGCCCAATTCTTTCATGAAAGTGGATTTGTTATTCCGGAAGGCATTAAGATAAAGATGAAATTGAAGTTCATTGATGACATCATTCGATTTGTTGAACCATTTCACTTTCTCGTGTCCATTCAACATTCGCTTTTTTAGATCAAGTTTAACATCGATGTCGTAATTAGCGATGCGTGGACTCAGGGGTTGTGGGAAAATTTTTAATTGTGCCTGAGTGTTATTATGATTTTGAAGGATCATCAACCAAACGATTATTAATACTTCAAGTTTTGATCTCATATTTCAATAGGTTATCCAAGGGTATGATATGAATTGATTTATTCTTCTAAGGTCAAGGATTCTTATTTCGTTATGATCATTTTTTTTGTTAATTCGTACTCATCGGTAACCAATCTATAGAAATATAATCCTGTTGGCACATTTTGCGCATCCCATCGTAAAGTATATAAATCTTTCAGTTTCTTATCATTAACGATTGTCGCGATCTCCTGTCCCAGAATATCATAAACCTTTATCGAAACATTAGAAAGTTTTGGTATCGAGTATGTAATTTGTGTTGAGGGATTGAATGGGTTTGGATAATTTTGTTGCAGCGTAAAGTTCGCAGGAAAATTATTCAACATGGATTCAACTGAAGTTATTTGTGAAAGTGATCGCTTCCAAATACCACCGCCCGCAGTTCCCGCGAAAATAGTGCCACCATGAATAATCATGGCATGAAGCCGCTTATTGGACAATCCGGTATTAATCCCAGTCCAATTCGTTCCGTTATTGGTAGAAAGAAATACACCGCCGCCATCAGTTCCTACAAAAAGATTTGTACCCTGAATTGTCATAGCGGTGACCACTTTATTTGTTAAATCGGTATTCACAGCATTCCAGTTTGAACCATTGTTTGTAGAAAGGAATACGTCGCCGTCGTAAGCACCTGCGAACAAATTAGTGCCACTGACTTGGAAAGCTTTGATATTTTTATTTGAAGCTCCAATGGTTTGCTGCCATTGTGCACTCACTGGATTGAAGAATAAAAAAAATATAGAAAACACATTGATCAAACATGTGTAAAAACAGTTATTCAATTTTAATACCTTTAGACTTAGAGTAAAGGGATGACGAAGTGTTGATACAATATAAGATTAGTTATTTATAATATCAATTGCCATCTGAATTTCAACAACAAAGTTTAATTTAATGTTGTTCCCATAAAATTATGAAGTGAAGGATCTTACTGATATGATGGTATTAACATAAAACTGCTCCCTGCTCTTTTATTTTTATATAAAAATAGAATATAATGCGATAATTTTACGTGATAATTATCCTTTCTGCTCGATTTTCATAAGCGAGCGCAATCGTATGTTCATAATTTCTTTGTAAAGACTTAATGTTCGCTCACCGCTATACAATCTTTGGCGTAAGGGTGCAATAACATTCAAGAGAAGATATTTATCTACCTTACCATGGCTATGCATTATAAAGCTCAATCTTTCCTCAGCCATCTTCCAACTTATCTTATTCATTATTTACCCATTATTATTTCAAGATCACTAAATAGCATAATAAGAAGCAAAAGCATTAAACCAAGACTGATTCTTTTTTCCTTAGATAATTTCCCCGCCCTGATTCTGCATTGGCAGGGCACATTATTCAACCAGAGCGGGATGCTTACGCGGACTAATCACTTTATCCACATACTCAATTTATGGTATTATGAAAATAGAATATGTGATATCGCTTAATGGTGTTGTTCCAAATCAATTAAAATTTCAACATATCATTATAAATAATACGACCTTACCCGTTTTACTCACTTATTCATCTGGATTTTTATAATAAAATCTTTATAAATCATTTTGTATATTATTTTATGGAAAAAGGTGAAGTAAGAATATTACAGATCGAAAGCCTCTCCGGGGACGGGAAAGCCGTAGCACATAAGGATGGAATGGTTTTCTTTGTGGAGAATGCCGTGCCGGGTGATACCGTTCGTGCACGCATTTGGAAAATAAAAAATAAATACGCTGAAGCAAGAGCAATTGAGATTGTGTCCCCATCTGTATTTCGTGTCGAGCCGAAGTGCCGACACTTTGGAGTTTGCGGTGGATGCAGGTGGCAGGACCTTTCTTACGAGAAACAGCTTGTCTTCAAACAGCAGCATGTTGCCGCATCATTTCAACATATCGGCGGTTTCAGCGATCCAAATGTTCAGCCAGTGATTGGTTGCGAAAATCCTTATCTGTATCGGAATAAAATGGAGTTTACCTTTTCAAATTTCAGATGGTTAACTGAGGAAGAATTTAAACAAAATGGAAATCCACAACAGGAAGTAGCGTTAGGATTGCATATTCCACAACGATACGAGAAAGTATTGAACCTTCAAGAATGTTTTCTTCAATCAGAGTTAAGCATGAATATCCTTAACTATGTCCGGGGGATATTTCAGGACTGGGATAGTTCAGTCTACTCTACAAAAACGCATGAAGGATATTTGCGGCATCTGGTTATACGCGATGGAAAGAGAACAAAAGAAGTTATGGTAAATCTGGTTACAACTCACGACTCACCCGACGTAATGAAAAACCTGACGGAACTATTATGCAGGCAATTTTCTGAAATAACGACGATTGTTAACAATATTACCGAGCGTAAATCTATGGTTGCGTATGCTGAGACGGAAAAAATTTATCACGGAGCTGGTTATATAACTGAAAGACTTGGAAATTATACATTCCGTATTTCGGCAAATTCATTCTTCCAAACGAATACAGTCCAGGCAGAAAAATTGTATGATGTTACGAAACAGCTTGCCGAACTTGAACCGAATGATGTTGTGTACGACTTATATAGCGGAACGGGATCAATTGCCATCTATCTCTCGGAGACCGCAAAGCGAGTGATAGGAATCGAAGTTGTTGAAAGTGCCATCGCTGATGCGGAGCGAAATGCCGAATTGAATCGAGTCTCAAATTGCTACTTTCTTCAGGGAGATTTAAAAGATCGCCTAACGAAAGATAGTTCATGGTTGAAGGAACAGCCTCATCCTTCCGTAATTGTTGCCGATCCACCGCGCAGCGGTATCCATCCCAAAGTTGTCGAACAGATTGTCAAATTATCACCAAAAAGAATTGTGTACGTTAGCTGTAATCCTGCAACCCAAGCGCGGGATGCAAAAATGTTTGCAGAGGCAGGATATAATCTGAAAACTGTACAACCGGTTGATATGTTTCCACATACCGATCATATCGAATCGGTCGCATTGTTTGCCCGTTAAGGAATTAGGATTTTCTGCCAACGAAAATTGTTGCAGTACCGAATGTGAGTAAGGTTGCATTTGTATCTGTAAATCCTGCCTGTTCCATCATTGAAAGAAATTCTTCATTGTCAGGAAAGATAGTAATTGATTCAGGCAAATAACTATATGCAGATTTATGTCTTGAGATAATTTTTCCGAGCACAGGTAATATCGAGCGAGAATAGAAAGAATATATTTGAGAAATAATCAGACCTTTCGGTTTTGTCAGTTCAAGAATTATGGAAATACCATTTGGTTTTAACACTCGGAACATTTCTCTGAGCGAGACGAGTCTATCTGGGAAATTTCTGATTCCGAATGCGACCAGTGTAGCATCAAAAACATTATTTTGAAAAGGCAGAGATTGAGCGTCGCAGCATGTGAAAGTGATCGAGTCAGGGTGAATGGGTGAGTGTATTTTCTCCCTAAGAACATCGAGCATATTAATTGAAAAATCGGCTGCAACAATTCTGTAAGGATTATATTTAAGTATTTCGAAGGCAACATCTCCGCTGCCGGTGGCAATATCCAAAATCGTTCCGTTTTTCTTAAAGGGTAAACATGCAACCGCTTTCTTTCGCCATCGAATGTCCAACCCCAAGCTCATCAGGTGATTCAGCAGATCATATGTTGGAGCAATTGAATCAAACATTTTTCTGATGTTTATCGGGTTCCGTGTGTTAATTGTTTGTTTCGATTTGTCTTCCATAACCAGCCAATTTCCGTAAAATGGGGAAGAAATGCAAATGTTTAAAAAAATAATCACGGCTTGAAGGAGAAAATTCTTGTTTTTTAATTTTTTTTCTATTATGTTCATCCAGTTAAAACCGAATGCATAAGCTATTTATTAAATACTTAGTAGTATTAAGTATTACTTATCTGATTTTCGGGGATGCGCTTTTTGGAGGCACATCTGTAAAAAATGTGGTTGCCTCCCGCGTTACTAATCCTCCCAAGATAGATGGTATACTTACGGAAGATGTCTGGCAATCTGCAGTTGCAGTTAGCGGATTCCAGCAATTCGACCCTGACGAGGGTGCATCTGTTACCGAGGTGACATCCGTAAGAATTCTGTTCGATGATGGTGCGCTATATGTCGGTGTCATCTGTTACGATTCCAATCCGGAGAAAATTGTAAAGCAATTGACGCGACGTGATCGCAGTGTTCAGGCAGATAGGTTTTCAGTCATCATCGATTCTTATCACGATCACAGTACGGCATTTCTTTTCGGCGGTTCGGTATCCGGTGTGCAATCGGATGGAATACTCTCACAGGATGGACTCGTTTATGACGTTCAGTGGGATGCCGTTTGGGATTTTGATGCTAGAATTTTATCTGATGGTTGGTCGGCAGAATTCAAAATTCCATACAGCGCATTGCGGTTCTCAGATCAGGAAGGTGAAAATGTTTGGGGTATAAATTTCCGCAGATACATTGCCCGTAAAAAAGAAACCGACGAGTGGGTGATGGTACCGCGGGCAGAGACGCCTCCGGGAACAATTTCATCAGTATCAAAGATGGGGAACCTCTCTGGCATATCAAACATTCATCCTCCTCAGCATATTGAAATGCTGCCTTATCATGTATCGAAGATGGATTTTCTCTCACAGCCATTGTCGTTACCCGTTCACAGTGAATATAAACCCAATGTCGGCATCGACATTAAATACGGAATTACAAATAATTTTACTTTAGACCTGGCTGTGAATCCTGATTTCGGTCAGGTGGAAGTTGATAAAAAGATTTTAAATCTATCAGTTTTTGAAACCGAATATCCTGAAAAACGCCCATTTTTTCTAGAAGGGTCACAAATTTTTTCTTTCGGAAACAGTTTCGATAGCAAACAGCTGCAACTTCTTTACTCACGGAGAATCGGCAGATACCCATCGAGAAATGATACTCTTGATCGTAATGGTTACGATGGATTATATCCTGGTTGGAATGCGGTGTACAGCAAGAAACCTGAAGTGACGACAATCTTGGGTGCAGGAAAACTTACTGGGCGTACGAATGACGGTCTCGAAGTTGGTGTTCTCACTGCAGTAACAGATCGCGAAAATGCCGTCATCAAGAGTCAAGACGGGTATTACACTCCACCTATTATGGTTGAGCCGCGTGCAAACTATAATGTTTTGCGTTTGCGCAAACATTTTTCAAACGGCTCATTATTTGCTTTATTTGGTTTGATGGCGACAAGCTCATTCAAGCAACAGTGTTACCCAGCATATAGTGGTGGTGTTGATTGGCAGATGCGAATTCTAAATGGTGCATACGGCACTGATGGATATCTCGCTGGTTCTCGAACACAGTCTTATTCAGGTCAGCAAATTACAGGTGGTTCAGGAGGAATAACAATAGGAAAACTTGAGGACGAGCATTGGATTGCATTTTCCGGGTATGATTTTTCCTCGAAGAATTTTTTTATCGACGATCTCGGTTTTTACAGTCAACCACGAGAGCATGGTGGCTATACCGCTCTAAGCTATAAAGAAGATCGAGCCGCTTCACCTTTTATTAGGTACGGCTTAACAACACAAACTGATTACAGATGGAATTGGGATGGTGCGAAGACTCTGAATACTTTAGAGTTAGAGCCGTTCGGTGTGTTTAGAAATTTCTGGTCTCTATCTTTAGATTATATTCACGATTTTCCAGCCCATGATGATGAGAATAAGTTGAGCGATGGAGAAGTGAAACCAGCGGTTGCTCTCTATCGCCGTCCAGTGGGAAATATGCTTGCTGCTTCGATACGCACGGATCCTCGTCAGGTATTCGAAGTATTCCTTAATGCAGTTTTTTCGAATAATACAAAACAAGCACAAACATTATCATTCACCGTTGAGACGACAGTTCGGCCAAATAGCTGGATGGAATTTGTTCCGGCTTTCACTATTATGCGGACGAGTAAAGAGGAATCATGGGTGAAAGAAAAATATCGATATTCTGGTGATGGCCACAATATTTTTGCCGATCGTGACGTTAACTATCACGATCTGTCATTTCGTGGTACTATTACTTTTGTTAAAAACATGAGCTTCCAGTTCTTCACGCAGGTTATGCTCGCAAAATGGCGCTACGTAAATTTCAAATCACTAATTTCCCCTAGTGTACTCTCATCGGTAGATACATTATTACCGATAGATCTTTTTTTTAAAGTCTTTAATGCAAATATAGTTTTTCGGTGGGAATATCTGCCCGGGAGTACGTTTTATTTGGTTTGGACGCAGGGTCGTAAGTATTACGGCTATGACGGGGCATATCAACAGAACATTAGAAGAGACTTCAACGATGTCATGCGTCTTCCTATGGATAACGTCATACTCGCAAAAGTCACTTATTGGGGGAGCTTATAACTAGATTTTGGATTTCGGATTTTGAATCGGGAGTACTTTTAGAAAATAAAAATATGAATAGTGCTTAAATTAACCAATTAACCATTAACAAATTAACAAGTACCAACTTACCTGCCAAAGCATTTTCCTCAACAAACGTGTAATCTTTTCGTACAAACTATCGGTATTTTGTCAACCGTTTAGTTTTATCATTGTCTAACCTCCAGAAATAATAAAAAAGGGATCCCTTGCATGACGGCTGCGGATGAGCAGCAATTAATTCTTCATGTGAAAGAAGGAAGCCATGAAGCGTTTCGTTTTCTTGTTGAACGATACATGAAACAGGCGTATAATATTGCATACGGCTTTGTCAAGGATCATGATGATGCTGAAGATATTGCACAGGAATCGTTTGTACGTGTGTACCAATCAATTAATTCATTTCGCGGCGATGCGGGATTTTCAACATGGTTATATCGAATTGTGACAAATCTATCGTTTAATCGTTTACGTCAGAAAAAAAATAGTACAAAGGTAAAAGCACGGTTGATGAATTCAGCAATTCCGTATACATACAATAACCTGACCGAAGATCATCTCCAAGATGTTAGGATGGTCCTTGAGCATGAGTTGCACAAGCTTCCAACGCTACAGCGCGCGGTTGTAATTCTACGACATCTTAATGGATTATCCACTAAATAGGTAAGCACGATCCTACGCTGTTCTGAGGGTACGGTGAAAACGCATCTTCACCGGGGTTTAAAGAAAATGAAAGCAAAAATGAGTTTATTAAAAGATGAAGTGCTATGAACAAGCATTCAGCCATTCAACATAAATTATATGATTATCTCCGTGATGAGCTTACATCGGATGATCAGATCGAGGTTGAGCAGCATCTCACCTCCTGCGAATTGTGTTCGAAAGAAGCGGATGAATTGAAAGCTTTGCTCGAGATGTTCATAACAGAATCTCAATCGATGTGCGAGGAACACTCAGAAGAATTTTGGAATAATTTTCCATTTGAAGTTGAAAGAAAAATTCAATCGATCGAACCAAAGAAACAAAAATATTCGATTTCATCGTGGGAACGGTTTTATTCTTTCCTAATCGTACGGAATCGGCAGGTCGTAGCATTCAGTAGTGCTCTTACTGTTTTTTTAATAGCATTCATAGTATGGCGTTTCTACATACCTACTCCAGAAATAATAAATGTCGAACCACCTGTTTTAGAATCGACGCAACTTACTGAAATGGATCAAAAAATCGGTCAGTATTTCCGCAAATCGAAAACACTGCTTGTCGGTATCAGCAACATGAATTTAGAATCAGATTATCCCGTTGATCTTACTACGGAACGAAAAGTTTCCCGCCAGTTAGTAGATCAGGCACGCTATCTTCAGGAACAACCGATGGATATCAACTCAGCAAAATTAATCGGGGATTTGGAAAGAATTCAGATCGAGCTTGCTAATCTAAAAGAAAGCAACGATATCCCTCAGATTGAATTGGTTAGAAATGGCATTCATAAAGAAAATCTGTTGTTCAAGATACGCATGGCGGAATCGCGGTATGATCAGCCAAGGTTTATTAATGCTAATAATACTTATATCGGAGACCGAAAATGAAATTATTTATTGCACTTATATTCTCAGTAATATTTTACTGTCAAGCGCTTCTGCCGCAGACATCGAATCAAATTGCATGGCAATCAGACGGTAAAGAGAATGTTATAGATGTGACCATATCTGAAGTATCCGACAATCAAGATGATCCTGCTTATAAAATATATAAAGAAGGATACAATTTGATTCTCGAAGAAAAATGGGATGAGGCGAGGAAAATATTTACACAGGTAAAATCCAAATATCCTCAGAGTGATTATGTTGATGATGCGCAATACTGGTCTGCATATGCCGCTAAACATACGAGTATAAAAAAAGCAGTTGACGAATACTCGAAGTTTATTAAAAATTATCCGGACAGTAAATATTACGACGATGCTGTTGCTGATTTAGCTGAATTGAAAAAGGAAAGATCTGAAATAATAAAAAAATTAATCGTGAAAGGTAATGCACGCGTATATGTAACCCAAAATGGTTTGCTTATGAACGAAGGCACGCAGAGGATGTATATCGGTGAAGATGGTGTTGTCCTTGGCGATGGACCCGAAAGTCTAGTGGTTGATAAACATGGAATAACGATAAGCGGGGATGGTAGGAATTTTCGATATAGCTATGGATTTACTCCGCAGGCAAGGACATTTGAACGCGCCATGAAACTCTATACCGGAAGATTGAATCGCATACGCTTCAAGGGCAGAACGCCAGTCCCATTTCCAGCTTCAAAATTAAATAAGGACGAAGATATAGATCCAGAAACACGATTGAAGATTGAAGCCCTCTACTCATTGGGTGAGGCGAAAGAAGATGAGAAATCATTTCAGGTGCTGAAAGAAGTTGCGCTGAATACTAAGAAACCGCGTCAGCTTCGAGAAGCGGCGTTAGAAGCTCTATCAGATATTAAAAAGCATGATGTTATACCGGTCTATGTGGATATCGTGAAAAACGACACCAGTGAAGATATGCAGATATTTGCTATCGACTATATCAATCAATCTGATCAAGATAAGAATAAAACAATCTCAATCTTGATTGATCTTTTCAAAAAAATCCCGAAGCAGCGTCGCGAGCAACGACAGATGATTTTTTATTCTATTGCAGATATCGGTAATGATCGTGCAATTGATTTTCTTGCAGATGTTGCACGCCATGATGAAAATTACGATATGCGCCGTGATGCTATCTATTATCTGGGAAGTATTGGTGGAGAAAAAGCCCGGTGTGCATTGTTTGAGATCTTAAAAGAAAAATAAACATCTATAAAAAATATTTTATTAACTAGTACCTATTCCCCGCGCGGTAGGCAATAGCCATCTTTTCTTATTTGGTTTACAAGAATTATTTTCTTAGGTTTCAAAATTAAACAACCTTAATATTTCCCATATTGGAGATTTTTATGAAAAATATCACTCTCTTTGCTTTGTTGTTTGTCGTTACTATCGGAGTTGCACAAAATATTACCATCTCACCAATAACACCTAAACTTGGTGAACCGATTTATGTTACGTACAACGAAAATGATCCGAGTTCTCAAATTAAAAATGTAAATGAATTAACGTGCGAAGCGCTCATAGATCGGGATAATCTGGAGCCGTTTCTCGTGGAAACTTCGATGAAGAAAGAGAGTGATGTTTGGAAAGGTCGGTTTAGTTTCAATGATCCCAAGGCGCGTTTCGTTATTTTCCGCTTTGCCTCAGGTGAACAAAAGGATGACAATGCTGGAAATCCGAAAAGCACGATATTTTTCAGTACGGTTGACAAACCCGTTGAAGGGGCTTACATTGCATCCGGCAATTTCTATTTGAGCGGTCGGTTCTGGGACTTCAAACACTCTGTTGACCTCAATCGTGCGAGGATAGCATTTGAAAAGGAGAAGAAATTCTATCCCGATTCTTGGCAGGCATCAGTTGGTTTGTGGGATGTTACACTGAAAGAAAAATCGGATGTTGAAACAAAGACAAAAATTAAAAATGAATTAGGTAAATTCTACAAGAATTATAAGAACAATGAAGATGCACTCGGCTCAGTAATTTCTTGGTACGAGAAACTCGGCGACAGCACAAGGGCGAATAACATTCGTGAAGAAGAGACCAAGACGAATCCAAGTGGGAAAATTGCATTCCGAAAACGCTGGGTTGAAATAGGGAAAGAAAAAGATTTTGCTAAACAAGCTGAAATGCTTAATCAGCTTCTAAATGAATTTCCATCTATCGATGTTAAACTGCGGCAGAACCAATACAGAAACTTGTTTTCATTATATACGCGCGCTAAAGAATTTGATAAAGCGAATGATATTATTGCACGGCTGGATCGAACCGACGCAGGCTATTATTACAATTCGATTGCCTGGCCTCTTATTGAGAAGGGAGAGCAGTTGGAGAAAGCTGTTGCCTGGGCGAAGAAAGGAACCGAATTGACACGGAATCAAACCTCGGCTGATAAACCGCCTTCGATGAGGGTGAAAGATTGGCAAGAAAATATCAAATCAACTCTCGTTATGATTCTCGATACCTACGGTATGGGATTACTCAAGCTTGGCAAGAATGATGAGTCGTTGACGGCTTACGAAGAAGCGATGGAAAAGGGTGAGGCGGCAGACCCGGATATAAATACACATTACGTGGATGCTCTCGTTAAAAGTAAAAAATACGATAAGGCGGTTGAGTCTGGATTGAGTTACATAAAGAAAGGTAAGGATACACCCGATATGATCGCTCTGATGAAAGAAGCATTCGCGAAATCGGTTGCCACAGATAAAGTTTACGATTCATTGAACACAGATGAGAAGAAAGGATTTGATGTTAAGCTTACTGAGGCAAAGGGAATAAAAATTGAGGAAATCCGGAAGAAACTTCTTGGAAGCCGTATCAGTAAATCACCAGCCGATTTTACGTTGAAAGATTTGAACGGCACACCGGTGACACTTTCATTATTGAAAGGTAAAGTTGTTATAGTCGATTTTTGGGCAACATGGTGTGGTCCATGCAAAATGTCGTTTCCGTTTCTCCAAAAAGTGTATGAAAAATATCAGGGCAATGAGAGCGTAAAATTCCTTACTGTTAACACTTGGGAGCGGTTAAAAGATTACGATTCCCAGCTTGCCAACGCAAAGAAATTTATTGAAGATAATAAGTACACGTTTCCGGTTCTCATCGATGAAAAGAATGATGATCAATTTAAGGTTATTAGCAATTACGATGTTGATGGAATCCCCACGAAATTTTTGATTGATAAAAAAGGAAACATCGCTTTCAAGAGTGTCGGGTTTGATGGACCGGGCATGGAGGATGAGTTGACACAGCAGATAGAAATATTGCTTGGCGAGTAGCACGGGCTATCTATAAAATCCAAAAGCTCAGTAGGCGCAACCTTTATGGTTGCGTCTACAAGCTAAAACCGCAGACGTAAAGTCTGCGGCTACCAAGTTTCTCCTTAGTCATCAACTCCGCGGGGAGGGGGTTCTACTCCCGACCATTTTAGGATTTTGTCGGCTGCCACTTCTCAGGATGTTCATATCGCTCATCAACTGGTAAGTGCTTACCTTGTGCCGCCTGATACGAGAGGATATCGCACCGCTCGTTTTCTAAATGACCAGCATGTCCCCTCAACCATTCAAATGTCACTTCGTGTTTCTCGCAGAGGTCGAGGAGTTTTTCCCAGAGGTCGGGATTCACCGCAGGGTCTTTTTTGTTGCGCATCCAGCCCAGCGCTTTCCACTTTGCAGCCCACCCTTTATTGATGCTATCGGCAATGTACTGAGAATCGGTATAGAGCGTGACGCTGCATTTATATTTAAGTGATTCCAATCCAGCGATGACAGCCATAAGCTCCATGCGATTGTTGGTAGTTAAACGGTAACCACCTGAACGTTCTTTCCTCGTTTTCCCGTGAATTAAGATAACACCGTACCCACCGGGTCCGGGATTTCCCACGCAAGCGCCATCGGTGTAGATTGTTATGTGTTTAAGTTGTTCTTTTTTCGTTGTCAATGTTGTTTGATTTTGATGTTGTTATTTAAATTTTGCACTCGGTTGAGTCAATGAGCATAACTATTTTCCGTATAATAAGGCGAATGACTTTTTAATAATTATTCACTGCTGTTGTCAGTTCATCTGAGCAAGATTAGTTTCTTTGTTTCAGTAAATGTTCCAACCTGTAGGCGATAGAAGTAAACGCCGCTGGGCAAGCCTATAGCGTTCCATTGTCGCATGTGAAGTCCTGCATTTAACATTTGAGATATAAGTGTTCCAACCTCTCCTCCAACTACATCAAACACCTTCAGCGAGACAAATTTTCTTGTTGGAAGTGTAAATGAAATATTCGTTGAAGGATTGAAAGGATTGGGATAGTTCTGATTCAGACGAAACTGTGCTGGAACGGAGACATCTGATTCTCTAGAACTGGTGGGGAATTCAGACGTCCTTTTTCGCCATATACCCACATCGGTTCCAGCGAAAAGATACTCATTCCTTACAAACAATGCGCGACAAATATAAATGGGAAAATCATTATCGTCAAGAACCCATGTTGCTCCACAGTCGGTTGACAAGAAAAGGCTATTGCCGCCCCATGCACCCGCGAACAGCTTGGATCTGTCTGCAGCTAACGACATGATGGTGTTCTGACTAAGTGCAATATACTTCCAATTGTCTCCATTGGTAGTGGAGGAATATATCCCGTCGTCGCTAACAAAGATGGTGTCGCCGTAGAACATCAGGGTATTTACGAATAGCACACTCAGACCTGAGTTCACTTGTGTCCACTGTGTCCCCGCGTCTGTTGAACGATACAATCCATGCATCGCAGTACCGACGAACATCAGTGTATCCTTGATTCCCATACAGCGGATTGAGAGGTCGGTCAGCCCGAGATTTATCCAGCTGTTCCCTTTGTCAGACGTACGATACACACCACCCAGATCGGTTCCGACGAACAGAGTTGTATCGCGGCGAGCGAGAACGTTGATAAATTGATAGGGGAAGTTCAGGTTTACCCAATTGAATCCGTTGTCGGTGGATCTGTACAAGCCACTGGAATATGTGGCCGCATATAGCATGCTGTCTATCACTACGAGGTCACAAATATAAGCGTTCGGTAAGCCAGAATTCATGGATTTCCACGTATCACCATTGTCCGTTGATCGATACACACCTGTAAAAGTACCAGCAAAAATATCCAAGCCCGATTGTCTCAATGCATAAATATCACCGATTGGCGCACTGGTCTGTTCCCATTGTGACATCGCGGTGAATGGTACCAACACAACAATAAGAGATAAAAAGAAGTTAAAAGTTTTCCTCATATAATTTTCTCCTAATGAGTGAATTGAGAAGTCAATTGCAACTAACTTTATACTGAAAGTACGCACGTGTGAGCGAACGTCTCTCCAGATTTTGGAGAGACGTAGAGCGAGCATGGAGAACTTCCCGAAGATGTGCGATCCCGCTCTGTGGGACGAAGAGAACGAGCACATCGAGGGTTTTAGCCCGCGCCACGATGTGACGGACGCGCCTGCCCGCCAATCTTAATGGCGGGCTTATGAGCGAAGCGCATACACTCACATTCAAATTGTTTCGATAGTTGTTCATGGAACGTGTTAGTAATAAACTCGTATGCACATTGTGCTGAGCGAATGTCCGTCACATCTAATATAAAAACGAAATATGTTCATCATTATTTCTTCACACGTCTTTTCCTAACGCAAAAGTATAGCAAAATTCCGCTTCAGTATCAAGTAAGCAATGTGCGGCTCACTTCCCGCCAAGATGCTACCCTGAAAGTGAGTCGCACGTCTCTTTTAGGTGGTGTCCACTTCACTCCTTCGTTTTTGTAAATCCATCAATCTTTTATTATTTTACCAAACCTTAAACCATATTTATCTATAATATTCCAAAGGATACATTTGAAACGCGCAATATTTCTACTACTTTCTATCACCTTTTTCTTATCGGCACGAATGTTTGCGGGCGATAAACCGATTGAAGTTCGTGCTGTTCGTATAAATAATCCACCTCAAATCGACGGCATATTAGATGAAGATGTCTGGAAAGCCACAGAGCCGGCGAAAGATTTCATCCAGCGCGATCCGGACGAAGGTATATCTGCTTCGGAGCCAACTGAAATCCGTGTTTTATACGATGATGATGCGCTTTACTTCGGCTGCATGTTCTACGATTCTGAGCCGGATAAAATCGTTGCCCGTCTTACCCGTCGCGATAACGAGATAGAATCTGACTTCGGCTCCATCCGCATTGATTCGTATCATGATAATCAAACCGGTTACGAATTCACATTCAACCCTGCCGGCGTGAAGGTCGACATTCTTCAATACGATGACGCCAACCGAGAGGATGAATCGTGGGACCCCGTATGGGAACTTCAGACTAAGATAACACCACAAGGTTGGTCGGCAGAAGTTAAGATTCCTTTTCGAATACTGCGATATCGCTCGGACTCAGCAGATACCACTGATAATGTCTGGGGAATAAATTTTTTACGCACCATCAGCCGAAAACAAGAATCGGATCGGTGGGCGTTCACACCTAAAAGTCAAAATGGTTTCATATCACGTTTCGGGCATCTAGTTGGCTTAAAAAATCTACCTGCACCAAAGCATTTTGAATTGATGCCATTCGTTACGGCAAAGCAAAGTTACGATCCCGCCAGAGATGAAATGGCGCGTCAGATCAAATTCGCCCCCAATGCCGGCATTGATTTGAAATATGGCATCTCAAGTAACTTCACACTCGATGCAACCATCAATCCCGATTTCGGACAGGTTGAAGCTGATCCGGCTGTTTTAAACCTTTCGACATTCGAGACTTTCTATCCTGAAAAGCGACCCTTCTTTATTGAAGGAACCCAGATTTTACATTTCACAACATTCGGTGGAGATTTTGGTCCAGGAATGTTTTATTCACGAAGAGTCGGGCGTGCGCTTTCATTTGATGAAGTTGATGTGCCAACCAAAGGTAGAATTGAAAAATTTCCCCAAACTACAACGATCCTCGGAGCAGCAAAACTCACCGGAAAGACGAGCGATGGTCTTTCTATTGGTTTGTTGGAAGCATTTACTGAGGAGGAAAAAGCAACCGTAAGCGATTCTGCAAATAAGCAATCCGATCAGGTGCTCGAGCCTTTCGCTCACTATAATATCATTCGATTGAAGCAGGATATTTTGGGAAACTCAAATGTCGGTATGATCATTACTTCCGTAGAAAAGAATTCTCGCTACCCTGCGTTCACGAATGGATACGATTGGAATGTAAAGCTCGATGAGAATACTTATTTGCTCGATGGATTTCTCGCATTCTCACATCGAACCACAAGAGATGGAGAATCGAGAACCGGCTCGGCAGGGAAAATTCATTTTGGGAAAGTCGCGGGTGAGCATTGGCTCTGGTCGCTCAGCAGCGACTTTACATCGAAGCGTTATAATATCAACGATGTTGGATTTTTTTTCCGTCCAAATGATTTTGGCGGCAACGGATCGGTCACATATAAAGAGGATGTTCCGGCGGAAGTTGTAAGATATCATGATATTGGTTTTTCTCTCCATGAACGAAGAAACTTTGATGGCGTGAATCTCTCACGAGAGAGTCGACTGAGCAGCGAGCTTCTCTTCACGAATTATTGGAGGATAGAGGGAGAAGTCGGCGTTGATATCGGGATGTATGATGATCGTGAAACGAGAGGGAATGGTCTTTATCGGAAACCGAGAAATTATCGAACAGGATTATCACTGGAGACCGACGAACGAAACGATGTCGTTTTTTACATGGATCAGAAGTTTGTTTGGGATAGTAAATTTAAAAAACAGGTCGAAAGCGAGATTGCAGTCAGTTTGAAACCGCTCTCGTGGATGGAATGGGATTTTGAATATGTATACCAGTACGTCAAGAATCAAGAAGCATGGTTCGAGTCGATCATCGTTGGTGATTTTGAAAAAAGTATATTTGCAGACCGAAGTACAATCGAGCACAACTTTACTCTTCGGAGCACGATTACCTTCACACGGGATATAACACTCCAGTTCTATAGTCAGGTGTTTCTCGCCAAGGTGCATCACAATAATTATCGTCAACTTGTTGGTACATCCAATTTTGAATCACCAGACCATTTTTCACCTGAAGACCAAAACGAGCAATCGCTGAACACGAATATCGTTCTACGTTGGGAGTATTTACTGGGAAGCACGCTGTATCTGGTTTGGTCACAAGCACGCAGCAACGAGAAAGAAGATTATTTTGACTCTTTTAAGGATGATATTGATGATACGTTCCGTGTTCCTCCAACGAACATCTTGCTTCTGAAAGCGAGCTATTGGTTTAGTATATAAATGAAAAAGACAACCTAAATTGACTGCCTTTTTCAAAATTGCCGGTTACGGTCTTCGTTTTCTTTCCGTGTTACCACGTGATCCTTCCCGACGTTCGGGAGGTCGTTGTGTGGGCTGGGGGTGTTCTCTTATCTGTGGTTCAGAACGTTCACGTATTTGTGGCTGTTGTTTTTCGTAACGGGGCTTTTCTCTATTCTGATTTTCTCGAATTTGCTGTTCTCGTTGGTCTTCTTGTCGGCGCTGCCACTGCTCGCGTTGTTGTTCACGCTGCCGTTCGAAGGACTCCTGACGCTGCTGTTTTTCCCTCTGCTGTTGTTCTTGTTGGAAATCGCGTTGTTGAGGTTGAGGTCGAGTTGTTTCTATCCGGCGCTCGGAAGGAACGCGCTCTCTGACCTCACCATTTTTACGAACCTCATTACGACCGGTTGGTGCATCCCGCCTGGGCAATTCGATTGATCTTCCACGATCGATGTTGGGTTTAATATCTTTTCGTCGAGTATCTATTGGGCCAGACTGCTCATCACCTACTCCTTTTTCAATCCGCGGACGATATGTTTCAATTCTTTCTCTTCCTCTATCTCGCACGAATCGTTCGCTCTCGCCTCGTTCCTTATTGACAACATCAACCCTTCTAATTCGTGTATTGGTTCGTTGTTCTACTGTATTAACGTCGATGCCACGATTGATCACGCGATTACCTTCATATCTAATATGTTCCACACCACGAGTTTCGCCATAGATACGTCGGTTTCGATCAACCGGTTGAACGTGATCGACTATTCGCGTTGTAGTAAAATATCTACACGGAATGAAATTCCAATAATGGTAAGGTGTTACCCAGTGATTTGAAAAAGTAATTCCAAAACTTATATTGAAACTTGCATAAGTTGGTAATGGTGCCCATCCGATATAGTCATCATTGTAACACCACTCAACCCAAGCGGGTCCCCAATCGTAATCGGGAATCCATATCCATCCATAATAGTCGTCATAATTCCATCGTCCATAGTGAAATGTTGCCCAACCAAATGGTTCGTTCGAAACCCAGTACCAGCCATAATCTGTCCATACCCAACGACCATTGAGATATGGACGCCAGTTGTGAACTAAGTGCATGGGCCGCCAGGCATATCCAAAATCAGATTCAATCCACTCACCGTGACGTGATAGTGATGAATGGAAAATCCCAAAACTGGCTGAGGCCTGAATATAGGGTTTCGAGTATGCTAATCCAGGCCAAATAATCAATAAAGTTAATAATATGAGAAATTGTTTCATCGCAATATCCTTTCAGAGTTATTACAATTTGTCGCTTCTTTCCGTTTATATCACAATGTTTGTGCCATAAAAGGATGGGGGTTTTTAAAAAAATTCGATAAAAAACCCTTAAATTCGTCTAAAAATAGACTCATAGATGTTTTTGTTTCAAGACGATGTTTTTTTGATGGTTGTGATTTAGGTTCTTGACTTCCTCATGCCAATTTATTATGTTTTAATTGAATGCTAAAAAGGATTAGTCCTTTTCCTGCATCATCTTTCGGGCTTTAATCTAAAATATTTCAATTGCAGAATCAAAATAAAATATTATCAAATGTTGTACTGTCTCTAATCTTGTTTCTAACTCCATCTTTAACGTTGAGTCAGAAGACACAACCGGATAATTTTAATAAATTCATACAAGAATTAGTTATCCAAATGCCGGGTACAAACTCTGATATATATTCGGTTCCAACAGAGAGTGACCTTGTTGAATGGAATAAAGTTTTATCGCTATTTCGATCACATTCGCTTGATAGTTGTAAGTATTTTTTGAGTAGATATAATTATGAACTTCTAGCAATGAAAGACGCCAGCACTGGCGACATATATGATATAATTAAAGAAAAAAATCCTGTACGAAAAGGTTGGGGAACATTCATATACAATCGGAATCACAAAAAAAGGTTATACATACATATCAATCATCCACTTGATGATGCACATGCACTGATAATTGGGACTGAAATATTCCGTTCCCTCAAGGGAGAATGGCTACTAATTGCCGGTACCAGCCGGCGTTCGATACTGGGGAAGTTGACTGCAGATGTCGGTCGCGTGAAGAAGAGCATATTCGAGCGAACACATGAGATGCTTTCCGATCTTACACATGTAACACTATCGTTACACAGTTATGATGAAAATTCTTTCCCATATCCGATAAGTGCAACAGATGCCATCATAAGCAATGGCAAGACATCTGATGAACAGTGGGGGATATCCCAAATCAGTTTAGCATTCCGTGATTCCTTGCGTGCCGCCGGATTTAACTGTGGGCTTGCAATGTATGATTCGGGATATGCAAGACTATCAGGCGGATGGAATTACCAGGGTATTTTTTCGAATGACAGCGCCGGATTTGGTCATTGGATTTATCTTGAGTTATCAAAGAAAATCAGAGAGAGACCCTCCGAATATCATAAACTCATCACTGCGATCGACCGCGCACTTGAATTGACCGGGAAGAAAATTTCTCATCAGGTAAATCGTGCTTTTGGTCTCGTTTCACCTCGAGTAATTCGGGTCGATTCATTACATAAGCTCTTTTTCCCGCCTGAGAACGCTGAGGCATATCGGATCATTTCATTCAATGCGAGTGACAAGAAGAACGATACAATAGATATCCGGATACGAAATTGGATTGAATTACTTGGCTCAAAAAAGAATGGTAGTACTGTGACAGTACTCGATACTTCAAATCGGGATTTTACAAAGGAATATCGACGCACCAACCGGACGAGCGCTCCTGAAGTAGTTTCAAAAATCATGAAGCCCTCAAACAGTATCTCATCAATGGCAAAATTTAAAGATGAAGACATTGATTCATCGCTAACGGATGATAGCGAACATGATTCGAAAGAACCGCTGCAGGTTCATCGTATTCCATTGAAACCGATCCTTCAGCAAACATACTATAACGAGTTGAGTACGGGTGGAACTCCATTCCATTGGGCGGGTATCGTACCAGCCGGGTTTAAACCCGATTTTCACATGTTCGACGTTAATAATCCATCCATCGCGACAGATGATCTGGAGGGTTTACCGAAATTTATTATTCCTATTATCAGCAGCTCATATCGGACTGGAAAAGATAGATTTCTGGGTGTGCGGATGACAGATCTCTTGGTAAATGAAATAGCACGTTTGATTACAGAATATCAGGTTGCAGATAAAGATATCGGTATAATAGCCGAACAATCGGATCAAGGCGAATATTATTTAAGATTATTTCCGAATGTTTCTACAGACAATAAAGGAAATAATATCGTAGAACGTAATAGATGACCTACGTTGCTTGTGAAAATACTGGTTAGGATTTTTCTTTTTTAAAATTATAAATCGCAATCTGCCGTTCTTGCATTCCAAATAGTCATCATCTTTTCAAGATTCTGATACAATAATTTTCTTGACATCTTTCCGGAGAAATTGTATATTTGTATGTTAGACAAATATGTCCTTAGGATAGACAAAATTGGCATTAACTGAGGTAAAGAAAACCATGAAATCAAAAATTGGAGAACGCATTCGCACTGCCCGCGAAAGTAAAGATCTTGATCAGAATTCTTTAGCTGAAAAAGTGGACGTTGCAAGCCGTACCCTCCAGCGTTGGGAGAAAGGGATGCAAGTTCCTGATAGTAATTACTTATTGAGGTTAGCAAAATTTACAGGCGTTCGCCCTGAATGGCTGCTAATAGGAGAAGGGGCAATGTATCCATCACCTCAACCGCATGGAAAGATTATACCTTTCAATAAAGAGTCTGTTCTGCAAAAAGTTTCGCTTGTCAATATCCCATTACTTTCTTCCGTTCCTGCAGGGAAGACAGCGGCAATGTTTCACCCTGATCACGTGGAACGCTATATCACAGTTGATAATATCAAAGATCAAAGTGCTTTTGCGCTGATTGTGAGAGGTAAAAGCATGTCTCCTAAGATCGAGGATGGAGATGTTGTAGTAGTCAGCCCACACCAAGAAGTTCGCAATGGTGATATTTGTGTTGTCCGTGTCAACGATGAAGATGTTCTGAAGAAAATTAAAATTGAGGAAAATTACATTCATTTGATTCCACTAAACATAAGCTTTGAACCCGTAACCGTCCGCAAGAGAGATGTTATGTTTGTATGGAAGGTTGTACGTGTCATTAAAAACCTGTAAATCGTTTTATTAAGGAATCATCTCGCCCCAGGCAACGGGGAATTTAATCTTACCCTCTATCCACGTGATGGCTCTATCAACGGGTGATTCTTGTCACCTTCCATTTATCCCTGTGTATTATATTAAAATAAATTCGATTAGATTATTATCATTATAAAATGGTTGAATACAGACAAAGTCCAACCGGTTTAAAGCTTGCAGCAGTTTATCGAAAGCCGCTGAGTGTGGGGCTGGTTGCAAAAGTTTGCCAGGTCAGCAAGAAGACAGTTTTAAACTGGATTTATCGGGGTGCAATGAAAGCATTTACAACCTATGGTGGTCATTACAGAATTTGGCCCGGTGACTTGAAAGAGTTTATTGAAAAATCCGGCTTAGACGTCCCTTTTAATTTCGTTGACGAGAGACAAACTACATTTCTTATCGTGGACGATGAAATGACGTATGCTCTATTACTTCGCGAAACAATTTGTTCCGAGTTTCCCGATGCAAATGTAATCATCACAGATGATGGATACGAAGCATTACTTTTAATTGGTGAAAAGAAGCCAAACGTTGTATTCTTAGACCTCAAGATGCCGAAGATCGATGGATTCCAAGTTCTTGATCTTTTAAGAACACGCAAGAAAGATAATGCCATTAAGATCGTCGTCTTATCAGGTTTTATCGATGCAGAAGTCCGAGAAAGACTTGCTACTACCGTAGCTGATGAAGTATGGGAAAAAGTAAAACCTATTCATGAACTTCGACAAGCGTTGCGGGGACTATTTAACGGCGTTGAGGTTCGGAAAAAAGTTGTCCATTCAATTTGAAACATTATCCATAAACAATTAACTTTTACTCTTTTATTTTAAATGAAATCCCTCAGAGTTCTTCTTATTGAAACTCAAAATTCCAATAAGCTATCTCTTAAGAAAAAGCTATTGAATCTTAACTCAATAAAATTAATAATAACTGATGCTGAGATTACTAATGCAGAGGCAATCTTCAAAGACGCAGGAGATCGGCTTGATGTTATTTTGTTCAGCAAACAAATTTCATCATCAGCGATTTTGCACCTGACTAAGATATTTCGGGCACATAACACAATAGTTCCAATTTTCATCCTCTCGAAACAAAGTGAAGCTAAAGTGCCACGTAAGTATAACAAAGTTGGTGTTGATGATGTTTTAAACATCGCTGAAATTAATACCCCACTGTTCGGGTGGACATTCATGAGTGCTGTTGAACATGCTATTCTCAAAAAGAAAGCGAAAGAGTACGATGTTCTCTATCATCGATTGAAGGCAACAAATGATTCTTTAGCGTCATTGATGCATGAAATAAATAATCCACTTAGTGTTATCCGGCTTGCAATGTATCATTTGGAAGACCCCAATCTTCCCGTGGGTAAAAAAGAAACATTTTTAAAAATTCTGCTTGGAAGTCTCGAAAAGATCGATATACACATGAAAGAACTACGATCAATCCGACGCCAACTGAACTTTGAAAAAGCACCCAGCGCAAAGATATTATCAATTAAACCTGCCCTTAACATATCAGCAACAAACTGATTTCTACGATACAACTTTTTCTTTTCGTTGGATTATTAATAAATATTCTGTACATTTTGAAAAATCGATTTATCTTATCTTTTAAATTGAAGAAATAATACATGGGATTCAATTGCGGAATTGTTGGACTTCCTAACGTGGGGAAGTCGACATTGTTTAATGCAATTACTGCTGCTGGTGCTCGAATAGCTAACTTTCCATTTACAACGATTGAGCCGCAGGTCGGAGTTGTTGCTGTACCTGATAAACGACTTGATGATTTAGCAATGATTTTTAAACCCCCTAAAGTAATTCCCACAACAATTGAATTTGTAGATATCGCAGGTCTTGTGAGAAACGCAAGCAAGGGAGAAGGACTTGGCAATCAGTTCCTTGCACATATCCGGGAAGTGGATGCGATTGCACATGTAGTTCGATGTTTCAAGAACGAAGATGTTATACATGTTGAGAACGATCTCAATCCACGGCGGGATATTGAAATTGTTGAGACTGAGCTGCTGTTCAGAGATTTGGATACGATTGAGAAGAAACTACACGAGACGGAGAAAAAGGCAAAAAGTGGCGATAAAAAGATTAAACAGGAGATCGAATTTTATACAAAGCTGAAAAATCATGTTGGTGGTGGGAAACCTGTTCGGTCGTATAAAGTTGAGGAAACAGAGAGAGACCATTTTAACTATCTTCATTTGCTTACTAACAAACCGGTAATGTATGTTGCCAACGTTGACGAGGATGGGCTTACAAAAGAAAATGAATATACGCAGGCAGTGCGTAAGGTTGCTAATGACGAGGGAGCTAAAGTGATATTGGTTGATGCAGAGATGGAGGCAGAGATTGCAAATATGTCGTATGATGAGCGGGAAGAATTTTTAAAAGATTTGGGTTTGGCAGAGTCGGGATTGGATAAAGTTATCCATGAAGGTTATGGGTTGTTAAATCTCATTACGTTCTTTACGCACAATGAAAAAGAACTACGTGCATGGACAGTAACACAGGGAACGAAAGCCCCCCGCGCTGCAGGTAAAATTCACACTGATTTTGAGAGAGGTTTTATCCGTGCAGAAGTGATTAAATATGCAGATTTAGTCAAGTACGGCTCTGAACATGCCATAAGGGAAAAAGGTCACTTCGCTGTGCATGGACACGATTATGTTGTAGAGGATGGTGATGGGATATTTTTTAGGTTTAATGTATAAATATGCATTTACAACTCACCTCAGAGGTTAGTTATATGTGATCTTGAATCGGTAATTATTTCATTCCTAACTTCTTTTTACCTTCTTCCGTTATCATCGAGGTGTTCCACTGCGGCTCCCAGATGATCTTCACATCCGCTTCGTGAACGCCGGGGATTTTTAACAATTTTTCTTTCACATCGTTTGCTATGTAGCCGCCCATCCCACAGCCAGGGGTCGTTAGTGTCATCGTTATTCCAACCCAATCATCTTTTATTTTGATTTGGTATATAAGTCCAAGGTCCACAATGTTAACGGGGATCTCCGGGTCGTTGCATTGTTTTAAAACTTCGTAGATTCGTTCTACAGTGATTTCAGTATTTTGATTGGGAGGTTTCTGGTCGTTCAGGTATGTTTTCCTTTTACTAAAGATAAGATTTTTCTTTTTCGATTACAATACTCCTTCACTTAAAATATTTGAATTATTATTTCTATTACTGTACATTAATTGCATCAATATGCAGAATCTATTTAAAAAAGGATTGTATGATTGATCTTTCGAATCAAGTTGCGTTAGTAACTGGGGGTTCACGTGGAATTGGTGCTGCAATCGCTGTTATGCTCGCTCAGGCAGGAGCCGAGGTCGCTGTTATTTACAGAAGAGATGTACATTCAGCAAGAAAAATCCTTAAGAAAATCAATGATCTTGGATGCAATGGCATAGCCATTAGGGGAAGAATCGAAAATTATGCTGATTGCAATAATATTGTGAAAAATGTTAGAAATGAATTTAAACGGATCGATATTCTCGTAAATAACGCAGGGATTTGGGAATATGGCAAAATTGGTGAAATGACACCAAAACAATGGCAACGGACGATTGAGATAAATCTAACAGGTACGTTTAATATGTGTAATGTCGTTGTTCCAATAATGCAGAAGCAAAAATATGGTCGTATTATCAATATTTCGAGTACTGCTGGACAAAGAGGGGAAGCACTCCATTCACATTATGCTGCTTCAAAGGGTGGAATTATCGCATTTACAAAATCATTGGGTCCAGAACTGATCAGAGATGGAATTTGGGTAAACTGTATCGCTCCGGGATGGGTTAATACAGATATGGTTTCAGATGTTTTCAAAAATTTAAAAGAGACAAAGGAAATTGTGAAATCAATCCCTCGTGGAAAGGTTGCAACGCCAGAAGAAATCGCTGGACCTATTATTTTCCTTGCTTCCCACCTTGCCGATAATATTGTTGGCGAAATTCTAAATGTAAATGGTGGAAGCGTGCTCTGCGGCTGATTTTTCCCTTAAAATTCCCTCATTTTGACCTATTTTTCTCATACCTTTAAAATCTTTCGTTTTTTGAAGATTTTCCTTGCTTAATTCTTTAAATTTTGTATATTTTAGCCACCATGAAATCGCTGAAAAATAAATTTCTGAGCAGTAAACCGATAGTTCCGAAACCCATCCCGAAGAACATTTCGGTGACTATTCTTGTCGATGATTATTTCCAAGCGTATAATTCTGGAAGATTAAGAGAAGCGGCTCATCTATTTACCCAAAAGATGCTAAAATCTGATGTAACAATAGGTATTAGTCTTACAGGTGCATTAACTCCGGCTGGTTTAGGAGGTTCGTGTATCGTTCCATTAATGAAAGCTGGATTTATTGATTGGATTGTAAGCACTGGTGCAAATCTTTACCATGACACCCATTTTGCAATCGGTAAATCGATGCATCGTGGATCGCCATTTACTGATGATCGCTATCTTCGAGAAAAGGGAGTAGTGCGTATTTATGATGTTTTTTTTGATTATGATGTACTGCTATCGACTGATGCCTTTTTTAAGAAAATCATGCGCCTTGATGAATTCCAGGCAGAAATGGGAACTGCCGAATTGCACTATCGGATAGGAAAATATGTCGCAGAACGTGAAAAGGTTCTTGGTATCCAAAATAGCAGTGTATTGGCAACGGCTTATAAGTGTGGAGTACCTGTTTATTGTTCTTCTCCCGGAGATAGCTCCATTGGGATGAATATTGCAGAAGCTTCGTTGGATGGTAACAAAATAAAACTTAACATTTTACTTGATGTAAATGAATCAGCCGCAATAGTCCTCGATGCGAAGCGGAAAGGTGGAAAGAGTGGTGTTTTCATACTTGGTGGTGGTTCTCCGAAAAACTTTATACTGCAAACTGAACCGCATATCCAGGAAGTTTTAGGGATCGATGGAAAAGGTCATGATTATTTTTTGCAAATAACTGATGCACGCCCTGACACGGGTGGACTTTCCGGCGCCACTCCGTCAGAAGCCGTGACATGGTGTAAGATAAATCCTGATATGTTGCCAGATACGGTAGTAACTTATGTTGATACAACTATTGCATTACCGATTTTGACATCGTACGCGTTAGCCAATGCAAAACCGAGATCCTTGAAGCGATTGTATGATCGGCGGGACGCTCTATTGGGTAAACTGTACAAAGAGTATGTAAAATCTAAACAACTGAAAATTAAACCAAAAAATAAATAATCAATCACAATAACAATAATATGGAGGAACACATGGGTAGATTCACTGAATTACGTGACTTGTTGAGCAGTTTTGAGAAGGACTTTATCAAGTTCTACGAAAAAGGAAACAAGTCGGCAGGTACGCGTGTCCGCAAAGAGATGAATGAGCTTAAGAAGAAAGCCCAGGAAGTCCGAAAGGAAATCCAGGATATTAAGATGAAAGCAAAGGAATCTGAAGCCGGCACTAGTGCTCCAACAATGTAATTTTTTCTATCACAAATTAATTCAAGAGACTCCGGTGGTATTCGGATTATCCACGCTGGAGTCTCTTATTATTTTTATATGAAGGTGAATTTTAATTTAATGTCAATAGTTTTTCCTATTTCGTTCGACGATGTTCATTAGTCGAACTATTATTTCCATATTTATTTTAGCCAGTGTTTTCTATTTTGGTTTTGTGAATGGAAATAATTATAAAAATATTCACTTCGATGCAATTGTTATCGATGCGCATAATGATGTTACAGGGAGAATAGTAAACGGCGAAGATATATCTAAGCGAACCAACCATGGTCATTCCGATTTAGTAAGATTTAAAGAGGGTGGACTTGATGTTGAAATTTTTTCCATCTGGGTTCCACCACAAAAAACCACCCGTTCTTACTTTCATATGGCAAATCAACAAATTGATTCAGTTGAAAGTTTTGTTAAACGAAACCCATCACAAGTCGAATTTGCTAAATCGTCTCAAGAAATCAAGGATATTATTAAACAGGGAAAATTTGTTGTAATGCTCGGATTAGAAGGTGGGCATCCGATAGATAACGATCTTAAGAATCTTGAGCATTTTTATCAGAGAGGCGTCCGATACATGGCGCTGACCTGGAATAATAGCACCGATTGGGCAACCTCGTCTAAAGATGAAAACGATTCATCCAAAAAATTGAAACGAAAAGGACTTTCCAAACTTGGTAGACAAATCATTCGCAGAATGAATGAACTTGGTATGATCGTAGATATATCGCATACTGGTGAACAGACATTTTGGGATGTCATAAAAACATCAAAGAAACCGGTAATAGCGTCGCATTCTTCAGTATGGACAATTTGTAAACATCACCGAAACCTGAAAGATGATCAAATTCGTGCTATCGCCAAAAATGGTGGTGTAGTATGTATTAACTTTGCTCCGTTCTTTGTAGATAGTACGTTTGCTGAAAAAGAAAAAGTGATGCGTGAAAGAAACAAAGCTCGCATCGATTCGTTCCGTACCTCATTCAAGGGTGACGATCATTCGAAAGATTCAGCAATCACGGAATCTTTAAAGGGAGAATACTTAGCAATCCGCCCACCGCTTAGTGTCCTAATCGATCATTTCGATTATGTCGCGAAGCTCGTTGGCGTTGATTTTGTAGGCATTGGCTCAGATTTCGACGGGATAAGTATAACACCGCTGGAGATGGATGATGTAACTTTTCTGCCAAATATCACGCGAGAGCTGTTAAATCGCGGCTATTCTGAAGTAGATGTGAAGAAAATCCTTGGCGAAAACTTTTTAAGGGTACTGAGAGCGGTAGACCAGTTGCCTCAAAAGAAAAGGTAACCCTGAACTGAAATGCCTCAGGGTGTAGATAACACGGTTAAAAGATGTTGATAACAAGAAAACATAGTACATAATAATAGTTT
>Ga0315286_10000614_pt1 | contig 30533 bp, 21 predicted proteins | sample YL17G10_0_MG_FD_205038 | JGI IMG/M metagenome (GOLD analysis project Ga0315286, IMG submission 205038) | Sediment microbial communities from Yellowstone Lake, YNP, Wyoming, USA - YL17G10_0 | ecosystem: Environmental > Aquatic > Freshwater > Lake > Sediment | place: USA: Wyoming | collected... | reverse complement strand
TGGCGTCCTTGTCCTTGTGCAGCCGGCTTTCTTCCTCGGCCTTTTTGGCATTGGCCGCCTTGATGTCCTTTTCGATGTCGTCGGCGGCGATCATTTCATTGAGGATGTCTTCTTCGATTTTGTCGGCTTTGTGCCGGGCTTCGTCGATCTCCTTGAGCAAGGCCGTGTATTCCTTGTTCGTTTTGACGTCGTTGAGTTGGCGCTTGAATTTGGCGATCTGTTCCTTGAAGCTTTTAACGTCGCCCTCCAAGTCGCGGCGTTTTTTCTGGTTGGCGGCGAGTTTTTCCTTGGCCTGGGTGAGAATCTCGGCCGTGGCCTTGATATTCCGGTCGATAGCTTCGATTTGGGCGGGAATGGCTTCGAGAAGAGAAGAAACCGCGTTTATCTCAGAATCAACATCCTGCAGCTTGATCAAATTATCGAATGCAATTTCCACATCTGTTCCTCAGGGTCAAATGGGCCTACCAGGATTCGAACCTGGGACCGACCGGTTATGAGCCGGGAGCTCTACCGCTGAGCTATAGGCCCTCGCCCCTTTATATCAAATCTCGACGACTTTCGTCAATTTTCATGCCTTCGACCAAAAACGGCAGGTCGAAGGCTTCTCCGGGAGAGGATCGGTCCGGTTCTCTCCTCCGGGTCCATTCCCTAACTCCAATAACCGTTGGTAAAAGACCGGAGCTTTTTTGACCGGCTGGGGTGTTTGAGCTTCCGGAGGGCCTTGGCTTCGATCTGGCGGATCCGCTCTCGGGTGACCTTGAACTGCTGTCCGACTTCTTCCAGGGTGTGTTCGTTTCCGTCCCCCAGCCCGAATCGCATCTTCAAGACTTTGGCCTCGCGCTCGGTCAGAGATTTCAACGCTTCTTCGATCTGCTCCCGGAGATTGATGTGGATGACGGTGTCGGGCGGCGAGGGCATGACCTTGTCCTCGATAAAATCGCCGAGATGGCTGTCTTCTTCTTCGCCGATCGGGGTCTCGAGGGAAATGGGCTCCTGGGCGATCTTGATGATTTTCCGGACCTTGTTTACGGGCATGTCCATCTTCCTGGCGATTTCTTCGCAGGACGGTTCCCGCCCGATCTCCTGGACGAGGCTCCGGCTGATCCGGATGAGCTTGTTGATGGTCTCGATCATATGGACCGGAATGCGGATCGTCCGCGCCTGGTCGGCGATAGCCCGGGTGATGGCCTGCCGAATCCACCACGTGGCGTAGGTCGAAAACTTATATCCGCGCCGGTATTCGAATTTGTCGACGGCCTTCATCAATCCCATATTGCCTTCCTGGATGAGATCCAGGAATTGAAGGCCGCGATTGCTGTATTTCTTGGCGATCGATACCACGAGACGGAGGTTGGCCGCGACCAGTTCTTTTTTCGCCTGCTCGCTGATTTTCTTGCCGGTCGTGATCGAGCGGATGGTCTTGCGCAGGTTTTGGGAGTCGAGCCCGATTTCTTTCTGCTTCGTCCGGAACTCTTTCTGGACCTCCTTGAGCTTGAGCTGAAGGTCTTCGCTCTCCTTCTTTTTGCGGGTCTTGGCCAGGGTGATCTCGAGCTCTTCCTTCTTTTCTTCGAGCTCGTTGATGACATGCAACATCTGGCGGAGGATGTCGATGATCTTTTCCCTCTGGGCCGAGCGGAGGTTGAGATCCCTGATGTGAGCGCTCATCTGGACGATGACCCGGCTCCGCGAGAGCGTGTATTTTTTGCCTTGAGGAATCCTGTCCAGCTTGCGGCTGAGATCCTTGATTTTCTTAATCTTGGCCAGGATCTGTTTCTTTTTCTCTTCGATCTTGCCCTCGGCGAGGTCGTCCTCGCTGACGTCGAACATCTCCTGGATAATCATCGGGTCGGCTTTGATCCTGTCCTCGATGCCGAGGACTTCGTTGAGGACGATCCGCGTCTTGGACAGCGCCTTGATGATGGACTTCTCGCCCCGCTCGATCTCCCGGGCGATGGCGATCTCGCCTTCCCGGGTCAGGAGCGAAATATTTCCCATCTCGCGGAGATAGAGCTTGACCGGGTCGGTTGTCCGCTCCAGGCCTTGGAGGGAAACGAGCTCGCTCTTCCGCCGTTTGGGGACAATTTCCTTTTGCTTGGTATCGAGGATCTTAATCCCGTAGTCGTCGATCGAGCTGAGAAAATCATTGAAGCTTCCCTCGACGTCGAGCTCATCCTGGAACGTCTTGTCGATCTCCTCGAAGAGGAGGTAGCCTTGCTTTCTCCCCTTTGAGATCAATTGCGATATATCGCCTTTTTGATATTTCGTTTCTGCGGACACTAGCGGCTCCTCAAATCCGATGGATTTTTTTTTCGGCAAAGGTCGTCTCTCTGTTCACTTTTTTTTCTTGGTTTTATTCCATGGCCATGATTTGCTTGATCAGGTCCTGTTTCTGGAGCATCAGAGCCCGGACTTTTTCCCGTTCGCCGGACTTTTCCAGGCGGGCGATTTCGGCCTGAATCTGTTTCACTTTGTTTTCCCTCGAAGTCAGGCGAAGGGCCGCGAGACAGCCGAGCGCTTCCTCGAGGGTGGCCGGGTTTCCGGCCTCAAGCATGGCCCGGGAAAGATGCCGCACGAGAGAAGGACCCATCTCTTTCTGTAAATCGTGGAAAATGAAGTCGATATCCTTTCCGAACAGGTCACATATTATCCTAAAAACCGGCTCGCTTTGCAAGCCCGAAAAATCGTCCTCCTGGATTTCGGCGAAAATATAAGGGCGGAGGCCCTTGTTCTCGATCAAGATCTGGAGAAGACGCTTCTCGGCGTGGAGGAAGAGGCGGTCATTCATTTCCCCGGGTTTTTCGAGGACTTTTTGGGTTGAAAGCTCCCGAACGACGGATTCGTCGACGGCGAGATGCTCGGCCGCCTGTTTCAGGTATTCGCTCCGCACAATCGCGTCGGGAATAGCGTCGATGATGCCGAGAATGCCGCGGAGGATCCTCGTTTTGACTTCGGGGATTTTCATCCTCTTCCCTTCGACCGAAAAGTCGAGAATGTATTTCAGCCCCGGGACGGCGTCCTCAAGAAGCCGGGCGTAGGCGTCCTTGCCCTTTTTCTGGATGAATCCGTCGGGGTCGAGGCCCTCCGGAAGGACGAGGACGCTCGTTTCAAGCCCCTTTTCGAACCCGATCTGGACGGCCCGGAAGGCAGCCGTCCGCCCAGCCTGGTCTCCATCATAGTTGATGGTCATCCTTGAAGCAAAACGGAGGGCCAGCGCCGCCTGATAGGGGGTGAATGCCGTTCCCAGAGAGGCGACGACATTGGCGATTCCGGATTGAACCAGGGAGAGGAAATCCGTATAGCCTTCGACGAGGATCGATTCTCCGGCGCTTCGGATGGCTTCTTTCGTGACATTGAACCCGTAGAGATGACGTCCCTTGGAATAGAGCGGCGTATCCGGCGAATTGAGATATTTGGGGTCGGCATCAAAGAGCGTCCGGCCGCCGAAACCGAGGACCTTTCCATTGAGGTCGAAAATCGGGAAAATCACCCTGCCGCGGAATCGGTCATAATATTCGCCGGGTTTTTTCCCGGGCAGAACCAGGCCGGCCTTCTCGAGAAGATCGGACGAGACGCCTTTGTTATTGAAGTAGGAAACGAGAGCGTCCCAGGCGTTCAAGGCGTAGCCCAGCTTGAAATCCTGGATGATGTTTTCGGATAAGCCCCGCTTGCGGAGATATTCCCAGCCCTTCTTTCCTTCCGGCGTGTTCGTCAGGTTCTTCCGGAAAAATGCGAGCGCGGATTCATTGACCTTCAATACCTGCTCTTCGAGTTTGAGGACCTGGGGAGATATCCTTTTCTGCTCGGGAAGAGGGATGTGATAGCGCTCGGCCAGGGTTTTGAGGGCTTCGGGGAAGGTGAGGTTTTCCTTTTCCATGACGAGGGAGAAGACATCGCCCCCGACGCCGCAGCCAAAGCAGTGAAACAGGCCTTTCTCCCCGTCAACGGTGAAGGAAGGCGTTTTTTCAGAGTGAAAAGGGCAGAGCCCGACGTGTTTTCTGCCGCGCTGTCTGAGAGTCGTGTATTGGGAAGCGAGCTCCAGGATATTGGCAACCTGCCGGATTTGGTCGATAATCTCCATTTATTATCTGGACGAGGGCCTTTTTTTGAAAATTTATGTAAATATAGGTTCCGCCCTTCACTTTGTCAAGAAAATCAAGGAAATTTTTTTATCCGTTGCGGTTTTTCGAAGCAAAACCTGACGTTCGGAGCTTAACCGGACCCTAGAGGTGGTTGATCAGGCTGGCCAGGTAGGCTGCGCCGAACCCGTTGTCGATATTGACCACGGCCACGCCGCCGGGACAGGAATTGAGCATGGCTAAAAGAGCGGCGAGGCCCTTGAAACTGGCCCCGTAGCCGACGCTGGTCGGGACGGCGATGACGGGTACGGAGGCTAATCCGGCGACGACGCTGGGCAGGGCGCCTTCCATGCCGGCGCAGACGATGAGGACTCTTGCCTGTTTGAACCGGTCGTATTCTCCGAGAAGTCTATGGAGGCCGGCAACGCCGACGTCATAGATTCTCTCGACCTCATTTCCGAGCATATCGGCTGTGATATAGGCTTCTTCCGCGACGGGGATATCCGATGTGCCGGCCGTCATGACGACGATCTTCCCTTTTCCGGGCTGAGCCTGTTTCTGCTTGAAATAGAGAGTTTTAGCCTGGGCATGATAGGAAACGCCCGGGATGACTTTCTTGATTTTTCTAAACGTCCCGGCTTCCACTCTGGTGGCGAGAAGACTGCATCCTTTTTTCACGATCTCAGCGGCGATCTTAAGGATCTGCACGTCGGTCTTCCCGAGTCCGTAGATGATCTCGGGGAAGCCTTTCCGGATCTCGCGGTGGTGGTCAATTTTCGCGAATTCCAGGTCCTGGTAGGGGTAGTCACCGAGCGCTTCCAGGGCTTCCTGGGTCGAGATTTTCCGGTCGCGGACGTTCTTCAGAAGGTCTTCGAGCTTCGATCTCATGGCGGGATTTTATCACAAAACCGGTCCTTGTGTTAAAATATCGGGGAAAACACTCCATCCATGGCCCGAAACAGGACGATTGCTCGAGAAATCCGGATTGAAGGGTCCGGCGTCCACTCGGGAAAAATAGCCCACTTGACCCTCAGGCCATCGGATTCGGGAGAAATTGTTTTCCTCCGCCCGGACCTCGGGAACAGCCGAACTTCGCTCTCCGTTGACCGGGTGGAATGCCGCAACAGCACGACTCTCCTTGGAGAAAAATTCAAGATCCGGACTATCGAGCATCTCCTGGCTTCCCTTTTCGCTTTCGGCATCCGAAGCCTTGATATCGAACTCGACGCCGATGAGGTCCCGATCCTGGACGGAAGCTCGGGGGCGTTCGTCCGCGAGCTCGAGGCGGCGGGGAGGCGCGATGTCGGAGGAGGTATCCCGGGCATCCGCATCGCCCGTCCTTTTTCGGTCCGCGAGAATGATGCCTCGATCCTTTTCGAGCCGGCTGCATCCGGAGAGGGGCTCCGGCTTTCCTCCACCATCGTCTTTGCCCATCCGGCGATCGGAACCCAGTGCCTGGCCCTGGATTTCGGCAAGGACGTGTTTATCCATGAAATCGCCCCGGCCCGGACATTCGGATTTCTCGAGGACGTCGAGATATTGAGAAGCCAAGGTCTCGCTTTGGGGGCTTCCTTTGACAACACCGTCGTTCTCGACAACGCAAAAGTCTTGAACGGTCCGCTCCGGTTTCCGGATGAATTCGTCCGACACAAGCTTCTTGATCTCGCCGGGGACCTGGCCCTCCTCGGCCGACCGCTCTTCGGCCGGATCACGGCTCACAAGGCCGGCCACCGCCTCCATCTCAAGGGCGTTCAATTCCTGGCCCGCAATCCGGATTACTGGATCCCGCAGTAATTCGGATGACCAATCCTTGAACCTGCCCCCGATTTTGTGTAAAATGTGCTGGATAACGAAAACGGGAGTCACAACGTGAAAGACGAAAAAACAAAGAAAGACGAATACCAGAAGGCCCTGGCGGCCTACGGCGAGGTCATCAGGGAGTTCCGTAAGGAAAAATACGACAAGGCCGCGGAAATGCTCCAGACGTTCATCGAAAAACATCCCTCCGAACGGGAACTCGTGGACCGGGCGAAAATATATATCTCCATTTGCGTAGAACGGGCCGCGGAGAGCCGGGAAAGCCTGCCCCTCAAGACCGCCGACGATTATTTTCATTTTGGCGTCTACAAGGCCAACGCCGGCGATTTCGAGGAGGCCCAAAAACTCCTGGAGAAGGCCCAGAAGATGAATCCCGAAGACGGCAAGGTTTCATATGCGCTGGCCGATCTTTATTGCCTGATGGGCCAACCCGACGTCTGTCTCGAGCATCTCAAAAAAGCCATCCAGATCGACAAGTTCTATCGCACCCTGGCTCAGAACGAAACCGACTTCGAGTCTCTTTGGGACGACAAAAAATTCAAACTCATCACCCGAATCGTATGAAATGAAACACCCCGTATTGGCTTTGGTCCTGGCCGCGGGGCGGGGAACGCGATTCCATTCCGAAACGAACAAAGTCCTTCATCCTCTCCTGGGCAAATCCATGCTCCGACTGGTCCTGGACGCTGTCCTGGAGCTGAAGCCGAAAAAAACCATCGTTGTTGTCGGGTTTGACCAAGAAGCGGTCATAGCCGAAGCCGGTTATTCCGGCTTGGAATTCGTCGAGCAGAAAGAGGCGAATGGGACGGCCCACGCCGTCGCCGCGGCGAGGAACGCGCTCAAAGCCCGGCCGGGGGAAGATGTTCTGATCGTGCCCGCCGATCTTCCTCTTCTCCAATCGGCCGTTCTGAAATCATTGATTTCCTCGCATCGCCGACACGATAATGCGGCGACGGTCCTGTCCCAAATTTATCTGTTTGACGTGACGGCGCTGCGGCGGGCCCTGATAAACATCATGGACCGGAAGGGGAAAAGGGAATGCGATCTCGCCGAAATCTTCGCCGATCTCGGCCGGGCGGGCGAAAAGACGGAGGTCATGGATCCGGAAAATCCCGAGAGTGTCTTTTCGGTCGATACCAGGATCGATCTTGTCCGGGCGGTCCAGATCCTTCGGATAGGGAAGATCAGGGATCTGGCCGAATCGGGCGTGACCGTTCTGAATCCCGCCTCGGCCTGGATCGACCTCGAGGCAAAAATCGGTCCTGATACGGTTGTCTATCCCTCCGTCGTCATTGAGGGCCCTACGGTGGTCGGAAGCCGTTGCCGTATTTTTCCCGGAGCGCATATTATCAATTCCCGGATCGGACGGCAGGTCCGGGTGCTGGACGCGACCGTGATCGAAAGCGCCGATATCGAGGACCATGTTTCGGTGGGGCCGTTTGCCCGCATCCGGCCGAAAACCGTCCTGAGCGAGGGCGCCCATGTCGGCAATTTTGTCGAAGTGAAGAACACCCGTTTCGGCCGCGGTTCGAAAGCCGGCCATCTTACGTATCTCGGAGACGCCGATATCGGAGAAAGAGTCAACATCGGGGCCGGAACGATCACCTGCAATTATGACGGTGTCCGGAAGAACCGGACCGTGATCGAAGACGGCGCGTTTATCGGCTCGGGAGTTGAACTCGTGGCTCCCGTACGCATCGGCAAAGGCGCCTACGTCGCCGCCGGGTCCGTGATCACCAAGGATGTCACCCCGGACGCGCTGGCCGTCTCCCGGGGACGGCAGTTCGAAAAGGGAGGCTGGGCCCGGCGAAGGCGCGAGCGCCAGAAACTGGAAAAGAATAACGGATCGTAGAGGAGCGCATGTGCGGCATCATCGGTTATATCGGGCCGAAAAACGTCGTTCCGGTTCTCATCGACGGCCTTAAAAAGCTCGAGTACCGCGGCTACGATTCGGCCGGCATCGCCGTGGTGGATCATGGCGCGGTCAAGGTCAAAAGAGTCCAGGGAAAAATCGGCGCCCTGGAGGAGCTTCTCCGGAAGTCGCCTCTGAAAGGGACCTATGGGCTGGGCCACACCCGGTGGGCGACGCACGGCCGGCCGAGTGAGGAAAATGCCCATCCCCACCGGGATTGTAGCGGACACATCGTCATCGTCCATAACGGCATCATCGAAAATTATCTCGCTCTCAAGCAGAAACTCCGGGCTGAAGGCCATACTTTCCGGACCGAGACGGATACCGAAGTCATCGCCCATCTTCTCGAAAAATATTTTACGGGGTCGCTCGAAGCGGCCGCCCGGGCCGCGGTCGCCGAGCTCGAAGGCACTTTCGCCGTCGCCGCGATTTCGGCGCGTGATCCGGATAAAATCGTCGTGGCCAAGAACGGGCCGCCGGCCGTCATCGGCTTCGGCGACGGGGAATATCTCGTGTCCTCGGACATCAATCCGATTATCGGCCACACGCCGGATGTCGTCTTCCTTGAAGACGGCGAGATGGCCGTGATCGAGCCGGGCGGAGTGAACTTCACTGATTTCCGGGGAAATCCCGTCAGAAAAAAAATCGAGCGCATCGCCTGGAATTCACAGATGATCGAGAAGCGGGGATTCAAGCATTTCATGCTCAAGGAGATTTTCGAACAGCCCGAGGTCGTGCGCGACACGCTCCTGGGCCGGGCGTCGCTCGATACGGGCAAGGTCGTTCTCGAAGAGATTGGAATTTCTCCCCAGTGTTTGAGGAAAGTCAAGCGCGTCGCGATTATCGCCTGCGGGACGTCTTATCATGCCGGACTCGTCGGCAGATACCTCCTGGAATCGCTGGCCGGGGTGCCGGTCGACGTCGAACATGCCTCGGAGTTCCGCTCCCGGGACTTTATCCTGGATAAGGAAGCGCTCGTCGTCGTCGTTTCCCAATCGGGGGAAACGGCCGACACGCTGGCCGCCCTCCGCGCTTCGAAGGACAGGTGCGCGGCCGTGCTTGCCGTGACCAACACCGTAAGCTCTTCGATCGCCCGGGAGGCGGACGGCGTCCTGTATACCCATGCCGGTCCCGAGATCGGAGTCGCCGCGACCAAAACATTCACCGCCCAGATGGCGGCCCTGGCCCTCATCGCCTTGTATCTCGCTCAAATCCGGGGGACGATGGATGATCAGGCGAGGACGAATTTCATCGAGGAATTCCAGCGGATTCCGCACAAGATCGAAAGAATTCTGCGCCGGGCCAAGCCCCTCGAAGAGCTGGCCCTCCGTTTTGTCCCTTTTTCCCATTTCTTGTATCTCGGCCGCTGGATCAATTTCCCCGTGGCCCTCGAAGGCGCGCTCAAGCTCAAGGAAATATCCTACATCCATGCCGAAGCGTATCCCGGGGGAGAAATGAAACACGGCCCGATCGCCTTAATCGACGAGAACATGCCGACCTTGGCCATCGTCCCGAAAGACAGGGTTTACGACAAGATGTTGAGCAACATCTCCGAGATCAAAGCCCGGATGGGATATGTTCTGGCCGTGACCCAGGAGGATGATCTTGATATCCACGAACGCGTGGACGCCGTGATTCCCGTCCCCCAGGCGCCTCCGCTGCTCATGCCGTTCTTGACCGTCGTTCCCCTCCAGCTTTTTGCCTATCATATCGCGGCCATAAGAGGGGCCGACGTGGACCAGCCCCGGAACCTGGCGAAGAGCGTAACCGTCGAATGACGGGAATCGGGATCGGACCGCGCTGAGGGAAAGCGAGATCCCGAAAACTTTCGTTTAAAATTTCAGCTTCGCCGAAATCCTGGCCTGTCTCGGCTGCTGGCGTCCCCAGACAGCCCCGAAAACCGGGACATCCTCTTTGACATAGGCAATCGGCGTCTGGCTGTCCAGAGCGTTGAAAACGTCCAAGCGGATGGCAAGCGCCGCGTTTCTTAAAACGGCCGAGCCCGGGAGCGCGAACGATTTCTCGAACGAAAGGTCCAGATACGCATGGGCCGGCGTCTTCCGCGAACCGCGCCCTTCGGGAAAGGAGTAATATCCGCCGAATCCCGGCACATAGCCCAGCTTTTCCCAATAATATCCGGAAAGATATTCAAACGCCGCTGAAAAAAGGAGTCCGGCGGGGCCAAGAACGACGGCGTTCAGCTTGAGGTCGTGATCGATGGAATAGGGGAGCCTTCCGTACCAGCCTTCATCCCCGATCCCGCGCCCTCCCAGGCCGCCGAAGGCCGCGTCGACCCAGGCTTTCGTTTCGGCCAATTCGGGGAGCGAAGGAACGGCGATGTGGTTGCCGAACAGGCCGAGGAAATTCGTGCTCCCCTCCTCCTGCGACCAGGAGCCCGACTCGGTCTGTCCCGGGTTCGTTCCGCGGGCGAGGGCATGGGAGTAGGAGGCGTTGAGGTAGAGCCAGCCGCCGATTTTGCCGTTGAGCTCGAATTCGAGTCCGGAGTAATCGCGCCGCTTGTATTCGAAGTTGTCGTAGAGGAATTTGTAATACGGCGGATTGAGGTCAAAGACGGCCAGGATTTCGAGGAGTTTCTTGGCGCTGGAATGGACATAGCGGGCCTTGACCGCCCAGTCGGGGCCGAGCCGCCGGTCGAACTCGATGAGCGTCCGCGTCAGGAAATTGGGTTCGATCCCTTTCGCCACTTCAAACGAGAACGTCGGAGGCTCATTGAAGAATTCCCAGTGCCGCGGGTCATGGAGGTCCGCCGTCGAAGGCGCCGGAGGCCCGCTCCAGACGTAATCCCGGTACCTCAATCCCGCGCCCGGATTGAAGAGGCCGAGGGGCATGGTCGTGATCATGTCGGAAAACCTCCCCCAGGCCAGCTTGAAGACATTTTTTCCGTCTTTGGTCAGGTCCACCGCCAGGGAGAAACGCGGCGAGAGAAATTCGAGAAGCCCCCATGACCACAAGATCCGGCCGCTATCGCCAAGACAGGTCTGGGTTTGGCTCCGGACCCCGATCATGAGGGTGAACCGATCCCAGGAGACCTTGTCCTTGACATACAGGCCGATTCCTCGCGACGAGCTGATAAAGCTCAATAATCCGTATTCGCGGAGCATCGTCGGCGTCCCCCGCCCGTCCCGCCAGGTATCGAAGAAATATTTCGTCCCGGCGTCGAAACCGTTCCCCGGAAAGACGTCTTCGTCCTGGCCCGTGAAATCGACGCTGAAATCCGAGGCGACGCGATAGGCTTCGAACCCCAGGTTGAATTCGTGATTGCCGAACGTTGCCGTCTCGAAATATTTGGTCAGCTTGACATTGGCGTCGAGCCTCTGTTCGTCGTCGGTCACCTTGCCGTAGGAATTATGGATGTTCTGGGCCAGGTCCCGGATATAGTACATCGCCGGCCCGAGGTCGCCGTCGTCCGGGTGTTTGAACGAGGAGCGTTGGACGCGGCCGATCCCGGCTTCGATGAACGCCGTCGGGCCGAGGATGCCTTTGTAGTTCAGGCGAAAAATGAGATCGTGGTAATCGTTCAGCTCGTTCATCTCCGGGAGGCCGGTCAGGCCTCTCTGCCGGAAGGACGTGTTGGCCATGATCGTCGCCGAGATGTTGTGATGGCTGTTGAAGGAATAGGTGAGCTTGGCGAAGATGTTGTTGTTGGCCGTCGTTTTTGTCCCGCCCGGGATCGAGAGATAATCGAGCGTGCCGTCCCGGGTCTCGTCGGTGTTCGTATAGTAATTTTCCGAGAGGAAGAACCAGAGCTTGTCCTTGAGGATCGGGCCGCCTAGGTTGAGATAGGCATTGGCCTTGGAAAAATAGTCGGGCTCGCTCATGACCGAAAGCTGGTTCAGGCGAGCCGCCTGCAGATTCTTGTTCATGAAGATGAGGCTGGCCTCGCCGTGGAAGTCGTTGCTTCCGCTCTTGGTGACCATGTTGATGATCCCGCCGAAGGCCGATCCGAACTCCGGGCTGAAGGGGTCGGATATGATCTGGATTTCATCGAGCGAATCGTAGTTGAGGTTTATTCCTGAATTCTTGAGACGGACGCCGCTGACCGCCAGGCCGTCGACAACCCAGGTGTTGCCCTCTTCTCCTTCGCCCCGAAAACTGGGCTGCCCTTCGGACGCGGTGCCGCGCCGGGTGTTCATCCGAATCCCCGTGACGCCCGGCGTGAACTTGACCGCGTCCACGACCGTCCGGTTTTGGGCCGGGACTTTGTCCATATCGGCCGCGCTCAGGCGATAGGACGTATCCGTCGACGTCTTGTCGATGAGAGGCGTCTCCGCCGTGACGACGATTTCCTTCTGGATCGCCTGGAGAGGCATAGTGACGGTCAAGGTCGTGGTCATCCCCAGCCGGACGACGACGCTTTCCTGCTTGACCGTGGCGAATCCCTGAAGCTTGAAGGTCAGGATATATTTTCCCACGGGCAGGAGAGGGATAAAGAAATTCCCCTCTTTGGAGGACAGGACCGCGCGTGTCCCCTGGAGCGAAGGGCCGGCGGCGGTAATGTCCACGCCGGGGAGGGCTTCGCCGTTTTCATCCGTGACCCGGCCCTTGATTTCGCCCGTCTCGATGGCCAGCCCGATCCCGACGGCCACAAGGCACATCCCGATCACGATCCCCCAAATATTTTTTCGATTCGCATGCGGCCCGTGAAGATTCATTCGTCTTGTCCTTTTCTCGAATTTGGCCGGTCGGCTTTGCGCACATAGAGGATACGCTGGATGGCGGTGATGTTCGCGAAGAACGCAATCAGGCCGAGAGCGATCATCATCGCCGCGTCGAAGACCGGAAGAACGGCTCCGACGAGAACTCCGGTTCCGAGAATCAAAAACCGTTCTCGTCTTTGCATCAGACCGATCCGGCAATCGATGCCCAAGCCCTCCGCTCTGGCCCGGGTGTAGCTGACCATCGCCGAACCCAGGAAGGCGAACCAAGCCAGCCATGAAGCCCATCGTCCTTGAAAATAGCAGGCGAGTCCGGCGTAGAGGAAAAATTCCGAGTAGCGATCGAGGGAGGAATCGAGCAGGGCGCCGAAGCGGGTTGCGGCGTTCGTCCGGCTCGCGACCCGGCCGTCGACGATGTCGAAGATGCCGCATAACAAAAGGGCGATGAACGCCGGAATGGGCCGGGCGAAGGCGAGAAAGGCGCCCCCGGCGGCTCCGGCTGAGAGTCCCGCCACGGTCAATGAATTGGGCCTGATCTTCAGCCGGGCAAAGGCCATCGCCATCCGGTCGAACGAGCGGTTTCCGAAGCTGACGACAGCCCGGGGCAGGAAGTGGAGATCCTGATTCTTTGGCTGGTCCATCGTCGTCTCATTTTAGCACTGCGCTCCTTTACTTTAAAGACCGGATTGATTATAAAAAGGAAGGATGCTCCATATAACGGGTCCGCCCGCGAATTCCCGGTCCCGTCCGCCCTGGCGTCAAAGCCTTTCCTCGGGTTCTAGGAGGCGTCGATGAAACGTAGAGAATTCGTCAGATCGATAGGCTGGGGCGCCGTCGTTTTCGCCTCGGAAAGAAACGCGCCGCCGCGCGCCGCCTTTCCCCCGGTCTCTCGTCCCAATATCCTTTTCATCATGGCCGACGACCATGCCTCTCAGGCCATAAGTTGTTACGGCAGCCGGGTCAACGCGACGCCCCAGATCGACCGGTTGGCGAAGGAGGGGATCCGCTTCGACAACTGCTTTTGCACGAACGGTATCTGCGCGCCGAGCCGGGCCGTTATTCTGACCGGGAAGCACAGCCACCTGAACGGCGTCCGGGACAATGCCCAGGTCTTCGACGGGGCGCAGGCCACCTTGCCCAAGCTGCTCCGGCAAGGGGGATACCGGACGGCCCTCGTCGGCAAGTGGCATCTCAAGAGCGATCCCACGGGTTTCGATGACTGGAACATCCTTATCGACCAGGGCGAGTATTACAATCCCGATTTCATCGAGATGGGCGTGAAAAAGCGCTATCCGGGATACGTCACCGACATCATCACCGGGTTATCCCTGGATTTTATGGAGAAGACGAGGACGGGACACGAGCCGTTTTTCCTGATGATGCATCACAAGGCGCCCCATCGCAACTGGCAGCCGTCGCCGCGCCATCTCGCCATCTACGACCATGTCGTCTTTCCCGAACCGGAGACGCTTTTCGACGATTATGCGACCCGCTCCCGCGCCGCCCGCGAACAGCAGATGACCCTTCGGGATTATATGGAAGTCAATTCCGACCTGAAGATGGGCCCGCCGCCGGCGCGCATGACCCAAGACCAGAAAACCGCATGGGAAGCGGCCTATGCTCCCAAACGGGACGCTTTCAGGCGAAAGAATCCCCAGGGAGACGATCTCGTCCGTTGGAAATATCAACGCTATATGCAGGATTATCTGGCTTGCGTCGCCGGCGTGGATGAGAGCGTCGGCCAGGTGCTGGATTATTTAGCTAAAACGGGGCTCGACCGGAATACGATCGTCGTTTATACCTCGGACCAGGGCTTTTTTCTCGGCGACCATGGCTGGTTTGACAAACGGTTCATGTATGAAGAATCGCTCCGGATGCCTCTCGCCATCCGGTGTCCCGGCATGATCCGGCCGGGAAGGTCGGCCCCCGACCTGGTCAGCAATCTCGATTTCGCTCCGACGTTCTTGGCCGTCGCCGGAATCGAGCCGCCGGCCGAAATGCAGGGAGCCGCCTTCGCCGATATCCTTCGTCTGGGAAAGGCGAACAAGCGCCGGGGCGCGGTTTACTACCACTTCTACGAATATCCGGCCGTCCATATGGTCAAACGCCACTACGGAATCCGGACGCGGCGCTACAAGCTCATCCATTTCTACTATGACCTCGACGCCTGGGAGCTTTATGATCTGGAGTCCGATCCCGGCGAGATGAAGAACGTCTATGCCGACCCGTCCCACGCGGATGTCGTCAAAGAACTCAGCATCGAGCTGAGGCAACTTCAGGCTTATTACCGCGATTCGGACGAGCTCGCCCGGAAATTCCTGAAGGACGATTTGGCCCGGCAAAAAAGCGGAAGCCTTGAGAAAGAAAGGGGAGATTGCGGATAATTTCCGTTTGAACCCATGGACAGAGCCGTTCGCAAGATCACTCAAGTCCGGACCGAATATACGAGCGCCCGGATCATCGCGACCAATCTCGAGCACCGCCTGGCGGGAACGAAATGGCAACGGCCGCCGGGCTATATGCCTCCGGAGATCGATTGCACAACCATTGACGGCCTGTCACGGACAATCACCGTCCGCGATTACGACGCCCGCTACCTCGACCGCGTTCCTCCGTCCAAAGCACTCGATTATCTGAATCTCATTCATCGCGCCCGGCTGGGAGATCCCGCGGCCCGGGCCGAGCTCGCCTGGAGGACGGCCGAGACGCAGCGGTTGATCTCCGGGCGGTTCCTGGGCGCGTCGCTCGTCGAAAGCGAGCACGTCATTCCCTATACAACCACGGCCTCTTTCCCGGATGCCCAGGTCAGCAACAAAGGCGGCATTCTCTTGGATCTCTCCGGGCGCGGCTTCGCCACGGCCGATTTCGCGATCCTCTCGAGCGCCGTGTACGGGCTCCCGGCGGAGGAACGGGAAGCCCGTCTTTGGGAGGCCATCAGCGACCTGGAAATCCTGAGCGGCCGGACCCTCGCCGATCCGGATAATCCTCTTCTCATCGCCATGCGTTCGGCCATGCCCGCGTACATGCCCGGCTTCATGCCGACGTACCTCAACGTCGGCCTCACTCCGGAACTCCTTCCCGGCCTTCCGCCCCGCTACGGTGAGGAGGCCGCCGCCCGAATCCGCCTCAATTCCCGAAAAACGATTCTCGAAGCTCTCGAGCCGGAAACATTTCGTCTGATCGAAAACGACATCCGTCCCGAGATGACGATCGATCAAAACCTCGACCTCGCCCGGAAGATCGAAGCCCTCATCGAAAACAGGAATCCCAAGCTCCTCTGGAGCGCGCGCGAGCAGGTCAAATTCTTCCTTTCCCGGATTTACGGTTACTACGAGAGACATCTCGATGCCCTCCGCAATTTCATGATCCGGGAAACGCATTGCCCGGCGGTGATCGTCCAGCGCATGGTCTGCAGCGTCATCGACAGAAAATCCTATGCCGGCGTCCTTTACAGCCGCCATCCGCGCCTCGGCTCGGGCGTTTTTCTCCAGTTCGCCAGAGCCGTCTATGGCGAGGATCTCATGACCGGACGCCTGCAGCCCGTGGAAAAGCATTTCCGGACGCGGGAGGACGCCCGCCGCGATTTTCCCGCCGTCTATCATTTCTGGCACCGCCTCGGCCAGCTCGAAGCGATTTTCCGCGCCCCGGTCATGGTCGAGTTCACGGGCGTCCACGGGACATTCACCATCCTGCAGGTCAACCCGGCGGAAATGGTCGGAGGGGGAATGCTCACCGCGGTTATGGATATGCACCAGGCGGGCAAGATCCCGGCGGAACGCGTCCGCGAACTCATCCGGCCCTATCATCTCCGCCAGGTCGAATCCGACGCGATCGACTCGAAATCACTCCATGCCCTAACCCCGTTCTGCCGGGGGATTTCGGTTCTCCCCCGCGCGGCGGTGACGGGGCGGATCTTTTTTTCGGCGGAGCGGGCGGATCAGGCGCGGGATGAAAAGAACCGGGACAATGTGATCCTGGCCAAGGACCGTTTCGCGCCGATGGACGCCGTGGACATGCAGAAGACTGGCGGCATTCTCAGCCTCAGTCCGGCGGCCATTCACGTCGTAACCACGGCCCAGAATCTGGGCATCCCGGCCCTCCTCAACCTGGAGGAGAGCGGAGTTCGTCTCGACCCTGAAAAAAAGACGCTTATTAACCGTGACAAGATGCTGATCAAGGAAGGGGATTGGGTTTCCATCTCGAGCCGTCTCGGAACCCTTTATCTCGGCAAGGCCGTGTTCGCTCCGGCGCGGCTCCTCCGCTTCATGGCCGGAGAGAAGGTGGAGCTGACGCCGGCGGAAAAAATCCGCTTCGAAAAACTCGCCGAATATTATCGCGAATACCGGCGCATCGTCGAAAGCGTGGACGCGACGGAATTCGAAAGCCTCCAGGATCTGGGCCACGCGATCCGCTACGGACGGCTTCAAAGCGACAGCTTCAAGGCTGAGGATTTCGTCAATCGCAGCTTCGACATCAACCGCGACAAGATCGTCGTGCGGATGATGGATGCGACCCTCGGGACCCATTTGATCAACAAGACGGCTTTCGACCTACTGACCCTGAGCCGGAAGGTGAATCTTTTGAAGAGCGCCCTGGCGGAGAGCGCCCGAAGGGGCATTTCGGGGTATCGGGCTGGCGCGTTTCTCATCGGGTCCCTGGTCGATCCCGGGGCAAGAATCGCTTTCTGGAAGAGCTTCAGCGCCGGAGAAATCGCCCGGATGATCGACGAATGGGTCCTTCATCAGAAGTACTTGAAAATTCTGGACGATCTCGGCGAGCGCAGGGTGAACCGGGCAAAAGACGTCATTCTCTCCCGGGGACTCGGATCCCTGTCCATCCATAAAGGCCTTGCCGCGGATTTCATGACTTTGAAACTCAGCGGCGTCGATCTGACCCGCGTCCGGCGGGAGGTCGGCGACGGCTTCGACCCGCAGACGGCCGAGATTTTGGATTTACTCCTGAGGCCCTACGGCGAGTTTTATGATTTCTCCGATGAGCGAAGCCTCGCCGGCCTCCGCAAGCTTTGCGCCGAAGAAAGCCGCGCCTTGCCGGGCGCGCCGGATATTTAGCCCATGGAGGCAGCGATATGTTGAAAATGATCGAAGTGATCGGCCGTTCCGAACTTGGCTATTCGGAAGCCGTCCGGCAGACCATTCAGGAGCTGCTGGATCAGGGAGAAAAAATTCATTTTTTTGAAGTCGTGGAAGAGCGCGGCGCCGTGCGCGACGGCAGGTTCAAGGAATTTCAAGTCAAAATCAAAGTTGCGGTCGAATAGCCCCGGCTAGGGCCGCTCCTTGATACGTTCGACGGCGCCAAACCCCGATTTTTAAATCGGGGTAAAAAGCGCCGCTCAGTATTAACCCTGAGCATACCCCGGGCTTCAGCCCGGGGAGTCAAATGGGTTAATTTTCTGCGCCCGGCGGGCGATCTTTTTCCGGATTTTATCGTAAGACGGAGGAGGGCCCGTCCGGACCGGTTTCCCGTCGGTGAAGAGTCCGTCGGCGATTCCCCATTCCCCGAACGCCGCCGGATCCGAAGTGTCGACCGCGTTGAACCGGACCTTGTCTCCGAATTCCGCGGCCGCCCGCATGAAGAACGGCAGCGCCACCCCCCAGGCGGCCATGCCCTTGGCTCCCCGCGCCTGAGCGTCCTCTTCGGCCGCGCGGAGAAGCGCTTTCCCGATGACCTCATCGGTTTTCTCGCGCTCCCGGAAAAATGTACTGCGGCCAGTGTTCGCTCAAATTGACATCGATTCTCGGCCTGGGATACAGTCTTCGGGTATTGTCAGGAGGAGCCACCATGAAAAACCCGTTGCGAATCGCGGCGGCCGCGCTTTCGGCCTTGATTCTCTTAGGCGCCCTCTCTTCGAACCTTGCCGCCCAACCTTTTGAGGCGAAATATTTCTCCGGGATGCGCTGGAGGAATATCGGTCCGTTTCGCGGCGGCCGGACGCGGGCCGTCGCCGGCGTCCCGAGGCAGCCGAACGTTTTTTATATCGGCGTTTGCAACGGCGGCGTGTGGAAATCGATCGATTACGGCCGCACCTGGAAACCGATTTTTGACGACCAGCCGACCGGCTCGATCGGAGCCATCGCCGTCGCCCCTTCGGATCCGAACATCATCTATGTCACGAGCGGGGAGGGACTTCAGAGGCCGGACCTCTCGGTGGGAGACGGGGTCTATAAATCCGCGGACGCCGGCAAAACCTGGACGCGCCTCGGCCTCCGCGACGCGCAACAGATTCCGCAAGTTATCGTCGATCCGCGGAATCCGGACCGGCTCTTCATCGCCGCTCTAGGCCATCCCTATGGCCCGAACACGGAAAGGGGCATTTTCCGGTCCTTGGACGGAGGGCGGACTTTCGAAAAGGTCCTTTATAAAGATGAAAACGTCGGCGGCTCCGAGCTGTCCTTTGACCCGACCAATCCCGATATCGTCTATGCCGGGCTCTGGGAGTCCCGGCAGGGTCCGTGGGAAAACGCCGCCTGGAGCGGCACGGGAGGGGGGCTCTACAAATCGATTGACGGAGGAACGACGTGGCGGCAGCTCGCGCCGGCCGGACCGGACGGAGTCGTCCAGGTCAACCTTGCCGTCGCGCCCAGCGATCCGCGCCGCCTCTATGCCGCGATCGCGACTTCCCGAGGAACGGGGCTTTACCGGTCGGAAGACGCCGGCGAGACTTGGACCCGGCTCAGTGATACGCGACCGGCCGCGCGGATCGGCGGGGGAGACCTGCCTAGGCCGGCGGTCCATCCCAAGAACCCCGATATCGTTTTTGTCGCCGGCACCGTGGCCTGGAAATCGGTTGACGGGGGGAAAAGCTGGGCGGCCTTCAAAGGCGCTCCGGGAGGAGATGATTATCAAAACCTGTGGATCAATCCGGCCGACGGCGACATCATCCTCTTCGCCAGCGACCAGGGCGCCATTGTCACCGTCAACGGCGGACAGACCTGGAGCTCATGGTACAACCAACCGACCGCGCAGCTTTATCATGTCGCCGCGGACAATGCCTTTCCGTATCGAGTCTACAGCGGCCAGCAGGAGAGCGGCTCGGTCGGGATCGCGAGCCGCGGCAACGACGGTCAGATCACATTCCGCGAGTGGCATCCTGTCGGCGTCGATGAGTACGGATATGCCGCTCCCGACCCTCTCGACCCTGACATTATCTACGGCGGCCGGAGCGTGACCCGCTACGACCGCCGCACCGGCCAGGTCCAGAATGTCGGGCCGAAACCTGTCCGGACGCCGGATGTCAGGACGGTCAGGACCCAGCCGGTCCTCTTTTCCCCGGCCGATCCTCGCCTCCTATTTTACGCCTCGAACATGCTCTGGAAGACGGCGAACGGCGGCCAGAGCTGGGAGCAGATCAGCCCCGACTTGACCCGGAAGACATGGGAAGTTCCGGCGGGCGTCGGAAAATACAAGGAGGAAAGCTCGGCGGCGCCGTCCCAGCGCGGCGTTATCTACACCATCGGGCCGTCATCTATCGATGTCCGTCGCATCTGGATCGGCACGGATGACGGCCTCATTCACCTGACGACGGACGGCGGCCTCCGCTGGACCGACGTGACTCCGCCCCAGGTCGGGCCGTGGGCCAAAGTCTCGATCATCGACGCGGGGCGATTCGATGTCCAGACCGCCTACGCCGCCATCAATACCCTCCGGCTCGACGATATGCGGCCGCATATCTACCGGACGCATGACGGCGGCAAGACCTGGGCGCATGTGACGGACGGCATTCCCGACGGCGCGCCGGTGAATGTCGTCCGCGAGGACCCGAAGCGCAAAGGGCTGTTGTTCGCCGGCACGGAGCGCGAAGTCTGCGTTTCTTTTGACGACGGCGGCCAGTGGCAGTCCCTCCGGCTCAATATGCCCGCGTCCTCGGTCCGCGACCTCATCATCAAGGACGACGACCTGGTCGTGGCCACGCATGGGCGCGGATTCTGGATCCTCGACGACATCACGCCGCTGAGGCAACTTGAGACGAACGCTGTCGCGATGGACGCGGTCTTGTTCAAACCGCAGGTGGCCTATCGCGTCCGGTGGAACATGAACACCGACACCCCGCTGCCGCCCGATGAACCGGCCGGGCAGAATCCGCCGGACGGCGCGGTCATTAATTATGCTTTGAAATCGGACGCGGCGGGTCCGTTGACTCTTGAAATCCTCGACGCCGCGGGCAAGGTCATCCGCCGCTATTCGAGCGCCGATCGCGCGGAAGCCCTCGACCCTGCGACCGTGCCTGTTCCTCTCTATTGGTATCGGCCGCCTCAAGCGCTGGGGACGTCCGCGGGCATGCATCGTTTCACTTGGGATATGCGCTATCAGGCAATTTCAGGCGGCGGAGGGCGGGGAGGGTTGCCTATCGCCGCGATCGCCTTCAACACCGTGCCGACGCCGAGCTCAATCTGGGCGGAGCCGGGACAATACGCGGTGAAGCTCACCTTGAACGGGAAAAATTATATCCAGCCGCTGACGGTGAAAATGGATCCGCGGGTGAAGACGCCGCCCGCCGGCTTGGCCCGGCAGTTCGAATTGTCCAAGGCCATGTATGACGGTGTCCTCGAAACGCAGGCGGTGCTCGGACAGCTTCGTTCAATCCGCGCCCAGATCAAAGAGATTCAAGCCCGGGCCGGGCAAACTTCCGCGTCCCAAGCCCTTGCGGCGTTCGAACAAAAGGCCGCGGCGCTCGAGGGCGGAGGGGGAGGGATCGGTCAGCGCGGCGGCGGAGGAATGGGCATGGGCGCCGGCCAGGATACCCTGGCAGGGATCGGCGGGTCGCTTACCCAGTTGATAAGCCTGCTCCAGGCCGCCGATGCCGCGCCGACGAGCCAAGCGGCCGCGGCGATTGCCGAACGCCGCAAGGCCCTGTCGGTCCTCATGGCGAAATGGAACGCGCTTAAGACGCAGGACTTGTCCGATTTGAACGGCCGGCTTAAGGAGGCGAATCTTCCGCTCATTGAAATCAAATCGTAGACTGAGGCGGTTTATTTTACACGGCTAAGCCTGTGTTATAATGAATCGGGTAATCCCGGACAGTGGGGATTGATCCCGAGAAATACGATTTCTCCGATCTGCAGGACCTAAAGAGAAGAACCTCCAGGGCCTGCAGGCGAAACGCCGTGACTATCGCGGCTGACGGCCGGCGCGGAAACGCGCCCGCCCCCCGTATTTGGAAAGGAGAAAACTCATGCGCGGTGCCCGCATCCTCTCCCCCCTGATCGTTTGTGTTGCGGTCGTTCTCGGCTCCCTTCCCGCGCGCACGAATGCCCAAACGCCCGGTTCCGCGCTCCGAGCCGACCGAGGGGACAAACGGGTTTCCGTTCGAACAGAGCCCGCGATCGAGGTCATCGACGCGGCCGGCCGCACCGTTCGCCTGGCCAAGACGCCCGAGCGTATCGTTGTCATCGGAAAAGGCCCACACTTTATCCTCCATCTTCTCTATATGTTTCCCGAAGGACGACGGCGTCTCGTCGGGACGGAACGCAGAGGGAAAACGGCCAGCGAGTTCCTTGACCTGATCGATCTTGATTTTAAGAAGAAAGCTCCGCTCGGCGTCGCTCCCGGCCCGGAGGCGATCGCCGCGCTTCATCCGGATCTTGTCCTGGGCAAAGGGTCCTCTTCCGAGCGGATGAGTGAAGCCCTGGCCGGACTCGGCATCCCGTTCGTCTATCTCAGCCTGGAAACTCCCGAGGAATTCTTTCGCGATGCGTCCAATCTGGGTCTGATTCTGGGAAACGAAACAAGGGCCGCAGAGATCCTTGCCTTCTACCGGAGTCGCGTCGGGCGCTTGCGCTCGGCGCTCTCGGGAATTGCCGCGGAGCGGAAGCCGCACATTCTCCTCGCCATGGCCACGGACCGGGGCGGAAAAGTCAGCCTTCAAGTCCCGGCCGCTTCCTGGATGCAGACGATTCAGGTCCGGACCGCCGGAGGAGTTCCCGTCTGGCTGGACGCCGGGGAGAAAACGGCAGGCTGGATGATCGTGAACCTGGAGCAGATCGCCCGCTGGGACGCGGACAAGGTTTTCATCGTCGTCTGGCATTCAAACGACCCGCAAAAAATGCTGGATGGATTTAAATCCGACCCGCAGTGGAAGCGGCTCAAGGCCGTCCGCAACGGACAACTCTATGCCTTTCCTTCGGATATATTCGGCTGGGACTCTCCCGACCCGCGCTGGATCCTAGGCTTGACCTGGCTTGCGGCCCATATTCATCCGGATGTCTTTAAGGGTATCGATATGAGCGCCGAGATCAGGGCGTTCTACACGCGCCTCTATAGTCTTGATAAAACGACGATCGATGGCCTTCTTCTCCCCCGGATCAGGGTGGATGTTCGATAGTGGTGCGAAAAACGCCTCTCGTCATCACTTTTGACTTCGTGCCCCATGCCATCGAAGTTGATCTTGATCATCGAGGCTTAAGGCGGGATCGGACTCCATGAGCGAGCGCAACCCGCGGTCGCGCCGGTTGTGGTGGCTTTTAGGCGCCGTCCTGTTGTGTTTGGCCGGATCCGTCCTCCTCGGCCGCTATCCCGGCCCCTTCCTCACGCCGCTTTCCGCTCTTCGCGATGACCGCTTGGCTCTTGATTTGATCCTCAATTTGCGCCTGCCGCGCATCGCGGCGGCCTTTCTCTTCGGCATGGTTCTCTCGGCCTCCGGCGCCGTCTTCCAGATGATCTTCCGCAATCCCCTGGTCGATTCCGGGTTTCTCGGCGTGTCGCAGGGCGCCGCTTTCGGCGCTTCGCTGGCCATCGTCTTCGGAGGCGGGGCGGCTTGGGCGGTTCAAGGAAGCGCCGCCGGCTTCGCCGTCCTGGGACTCGCGGCAAGTTACACCTTAGCCCGGCGGATTCGTCTGGGAGACTGGGTTCTCCGGCTCGTCCTCGCGGGGATCGCGGTCTCGGCCCTCTTCTCTTCGGCGACGGGCGCGATCAAATATGTGGCGGATCCCAATCGTCATTTGCCGGACATCACTTTCTGGATGCTGGGAGGGCTGTGGGGCATAACTTGGAAGGACGTCGTCCAAGTTCTGCCCGTGATCGTTCCCTGCTTGGTGATCATCTATGGGCTCCGTTGGCGGCTCAATATCCTGTCCTTGCGCGACGAAACGGCTTTTTCCCTCGGCGTCGCTCCGGGGCGCGAGCGGCTGATCCTGCTGATCGCGGCCGTCGCATCGACGGCGGCGGCCGTTTCCAAAGCCGGCCAGGTCGCCTGGGTGGGGTTGATCGTCCCGCACATCGCCCGACGGATCGTCGGTTCGGACGCGCAGCGGGCGCTTCCCGCATCGATGCTCATCGGCAGCGTCTTCGTCCTTCTCTGCGATGACCTGGCCAGGACAGCCCTGTCCGGCGAAATCCCGTTGGGTATTTTGACCTCCTTTTTCGGGACGATCCTCTTTCTTGTCCTGCTTTTGAAGCGGAAGCTGGGGAGTTGGCGATGACGTCCGCGCGCCCGATGATCGCGCTTGCCGGCCTGAGTTTCTCCTACGGCTCCGGTCATCCATTCGTTCTTCAGGAGATTTCCCTGGAGATCGCGGCCGGAACCGTGACCGCGCTTCTCGGGCCCAACGGTTCCGGAAAGACGACCCTCTTGAACATCGTCCTGGGATGGCTCGTTCCGTCCCGCGGCCATATCGAGATCTTGGGTAACGCCGAGGATATTCGCAGCAGGAAGGAACTTAGCCGTCTCATCGGGCTCGTTCCTCAGGATGAGCAAATGACGTTCGAGCTGAGCGTCGCCGAATACGTTCTTCTCGGCCGCGCCCCATATCTCGCTCTCCTGGAGAAGCCATCGGAGGATGACCGCTGCCTTGCCCTTCGAGCGCTCGATTCGCTGGGGTTGTCCGACGTCCGGGAGCGCCCCATCACAACGCTCAGCGGAGGCGAGCGTCAGTTGGCCGTCATAGCCCGGGCCCTGGTCCAAGAGCCGCAAATCCTCCTCCTCGACGAACCCATGTCGCATCTGGATATTGCCAATACGCAGCGCATCCTCAAGGTCTTGACGGAGCTGAGGGAGAAAGGAAAGACGATCGTTTTCACCACACACGATCCCAACATCGCGGAGGTCGCGGATATGGTGGTCCTTTTGAAGAAAGGCCGGCTTCAGGCGGCGGGCGCGGCAACCGCGACTCTGACCGCGGAAAACCTCGGCGCCACCTACGGGGTCAGGGTCGAGGTCGTCACGATCGACGGCCGGCCGGTCGTTTTGACCCGGGTTTGAACATATCTGTTTATACGGTTCTGTTTATGCGGTTTCAGCTCGGTGCCGGAATCATCCCCGGCCCCCCGGGAACCAGTCCCGTCGGTTCCCCTTCGAGTTCGGGATCTATGTTCCTGTTGAATCGAATATGAAAATTCACTATTCTTAGGGTCAAGATGATTCGCCAAAAGGATAAAGATAAATGTCTGCGGGTTTTCTGAAAGCGGGATTTCCCATCTTGATATTTTTATTCGGTTTAGCCGCGGGAGCCCGTGCGGAGACCATCCCTCTGTCCGCCGCCGGAACGCGGGGGATGGTCAGCACGGCCCATCCCCTGGCCACGCAAGCCGGGCTCATCGACATGAAAAAAGCAAAGCCGTTCCAGTATCCCGGCCAGGAAATGTCAAACGCTCAGCACACGACCCATTTTGTCGCGGCCGACGCCGAAGGCAACATCGTCAGCGCGACCCAGACGCTGGGCGGCGTGTTCGGAAGCCGGATCATGCCTGCCGGGACGGGCATCTGGCTAAACAATTCGTTGTCGTTTTGCACGTTCGAGCCGAAGGGAAATCCGATGGATGCCCATCCCGGCCGGAAAAAATTGTCCGGCGACTGCCCGACGATTGTCCTCAAGGACGGAAAGCCCTGGGCCGCTCTCGGCACACCCGGCGGCTACACCATCGGCCAGACCGTTCCGCAGATGGTCATGAACCTGATCGATTTCAAAATGGATATCGCCGCCGCCTTGGCCGCTCCGCGGGTGAGCTTCGTCGAGCCGGACGTGATCGTTGTCGAGGAGGGAGTCGGCGAGGCCGTGGTCAAGTATCTTGAAGCCCTCGGGCATAAAATTAGCGTCTCAAGAGGCCGCGGGGGCCTCGGAAATGCCCACGGATTGACCATCGTCTATGGATCGGCCGGGAAACCCGCGTCATTCCAGGGAGCGGCGGATCCGCGCGGCTCGGGCCTGGCCCAAGGATATTGAAGACAGCTTAGGCGGCACAATGGAAAAGAAAGATTCCATGATCGGCCGGACACTCAAGCATTATCGCGTCGAGGAACTGATCGGCGCGGGAGGCATGGGCGTTGTGTATCGAGCCCGGGACATGCGGCTCGAACGCCCCGTGGCGTTGAAGCTTCTCAAGCCCGAGCTCGTTTCCGATCCCGTGCGAAGGAGCCGGTTCCTGCGCGAAGCGCGCTCCGCCGCGGCCGTCACCCATCCCGCCATCGCCCAGATCTATGACATCGACGATGCCGACGGCAACACGTTCATCGCCATGGAATATATCGACGGCCGGACCGTCGGCCGGCTGATCCGCGAAGGCGAGCTGGATCTTATGGGCTCGGTGGAGATTGCGCTCCAGGTCGCCGAAGGCCTGGCCCGGGCGCACGAAGCGAACATCATTCACCGCGACATCAAGGCCGACAACATCATGGTCACCCGGGACGGCCACGCCAAGCTCCTTGATTTCGGCCTGGCCAAGCTCCTGGATGCCGGACCCGAAGAAGATATCCCGGCAACCGCCCAGACTCCCGCCGACCTCAGCCGGACCCTGACCAAGGAGGAACTCCACACTCTCGCCGGAGTCGTCCTCGGCACGCTCAACTACATGAGCCCCGAACAGGCCAGAGGCCGGTCTCTGGACAAGCGGAGCGACATTTTTTCTCTGGGCATCGTCGTATACGAGATGGTGACTGGAGAGCTTCCGTTCAAAGGCGAAACGGCTTTGGACACCATGCACGCCATCGCCTTCGACGAAGCCAAGCCGGTGACGGCCGTTCGCCGGAATCTCCCGACTCAGCTTCACCAAATCATCACCCGATGCCTCCGTAAACGCGCTGAAGACCGCTATCCGGACGCCCATGTTCTGGCGGCCGACCTCAAACGCCTGAAACAGGAGCTCGAGACGGGAACACGAATCGCCCTGCCCGCCGGGTTGAGGATCCGGGGATGGATCGAGCAGTTTGTCGCCTGGCTGCCGTTCGGAAAAAAAGGAATATATATCCTGGCCGCGGTCCTCGTTGCGACCGCGGTTTTTATCATAACTAAGGTCCAGTGGGGGAATATCATCGGCGGGGCCTTTATCGCTCTTTTTATTTATCGGGCCATCCGCAACAAGAAGCGCCGCCTTCTCAATTCGTTCACCAAGAAAATCTCTTCGCTTCCCAACGTCCTGGCCGTCAGGATCCGGAACGATGAAGTCACGGTCGTCATGGATAAAACCGCTCCGGCAAAAACCTATATCCGCGTCGCCAGCCTTATCGACGCCGTCAACGCCAAGCTCTTCTTCGGGAAGCCGGTCACGGTTACGATCAAAGACGATCTTGCGAGAGCCGAGTTTCAGAGCCTGCTGAAGCAACCGGGCATTGTTTACGTCAGGGATGACCTTGCGCTCGGCCCCGCGGCCGAAGAACCATAATTTCGCCCGATGAACGTCAATCCATTCCGAGGAGTCGTCTTTCACTGGCTGGGCGGGCTGGCTTCGGGAAGTTTCTACGTCCCCTTTCGCGGCGTAAGAAAATGGTCGTGGGAGGTGTACTGGCTTGTCGGCGGCTTCTTCAGTTGGATCATCGCTCCGTGGATTTTGGCCCTGGTCAACACCCACGATCTGTATGCCGTCCTGAGAGCGGCGCCGCCGGGCTGTCTGCTGAGAGCCTATATCTTCGGGGCGATGTGGGGGCTGGGCGGATTGACCTTCGGCCTGACCATGCGTTACCTCGGCATGTCGCTGGGCATGGGCGTGGCCCTGGGGTATTGCGCCGTGATCGGGACGCTGGCTCCGCCGATCATCCATCACGAGTTCGCGATAAAAGTGCTCGGGACGACGTCGGGACTGGTCATCCTGATCGGCATCGTCGTTTGCATCCTGGGAATCGCCATCGCCGGCATGGCCGGGATGTCCAAGGAGCGGGAGATGACCGAGGAGCAGAAGAGGTCGTCGATCAAGGAATTCAACTTCTTCAAAGGTCTTCTCGTCGCCACGTTCTCCGGCGTCTTCAGCGCCTGCTTCGCCATGGGCCTGGACGCGGCGGCTCCTATCGCCGAACTTTCCGCGCAGCGGGGGACCTCGGTTCTCTGGACCGGATTGCCGAAATTGTGTGTCGTTCTCCTCGGAGGCTTCACTTCGAATTTCATCTGGTGCCTTATCCTGAATATTAAAAACCGGACCGGCTACCAATATTTCAGCGCCCGGATTCGCCGTGCTCCGGCGCGGCCGGAGATCGAAAAGGACAAGGGGATCGTCGGACATGCCTCCGGGGAGGAAGCCGGGGAACGTCCTCTAGAAAAGAGGGATGTCACGGGCGAGCGCGCCCCGATGCTATATAACTATTTTTTCAGCGCCCTGGCCGGCGTGACCTGGTACCTGCAGTTCTTTTTCTACACCATGGGCGAAACGCAGATGGGCAACTATAAATTCTCCAGTTGGACGATCCACATGGCCAGCATCATTATTTTCAGCTCGCTGTGGGGCATCGCCCTGAAGGAATGGCGGGGGAGCAGCGGTTTCACCAAGACGCTTTTGGCCATGGGCCTGGCGACGCTGATCATTTCCACGATGATTGTCGGATACGGCAATTACCTCGCCGCGGCCCCGGCGAACGAGGCAGCAGAGCTTCGGGTCGACGGCGCGCCGTCATCGCCGCAACGGCCGGCGCTCTTCCCGTTTTAATAATCCACACTAAACCTATCGGACAAAGGAAAATCGGCAATGCGTTGTCTAATATGAGTGAAAGGAGTTACCGATGAAAAAGATCGCGATTTCCATAAGCATCGTGTTTGTCTTCGCCGCCTTGATCGCCTCGGCCGCCGTTCTGAATGCCCAGGAGACGAAGGTTGTCCAGCTCGACGTGAAGTTCGATCCGACGACATATGTCAATAGAAAAACTCCGCTCATCCTGGTCGTCAGCACGTTCCTGATGCAGAACTTGGAGAAAACCCAGGCCTATATTCCTGTTGAGGTCGGGATCGGCAACTCCGGCTCGGCCAAGGCCACGTTGACCAGGAAGGGCGTCAAGCTCATCGACGAAGCGGGCCAATCTTACGACCTTATTTCGGCCAAGGAGATCACCAAGGATTACGGACGCTTGAACTACGACCGTGAGAAAGCCTATGTTCCCCATCTCATGGGACCGATTTTCTTCGGATATCGCGCCATATCCTCCCGGTTTACACCCGAAGCCAAACCCAATAGCCTGGTTTACGACACGATCGACTTGGCGGGTAATGATGTCCTGATCGACATCCTCTATTTCAAGGTGCCGGCGGCGAGCGTCAAAGGGAAATCATTTACGCTCAGGGTATCGGCTTCGAACCTTGTGGAACCGGCCGCGGTCACATTCAAGGTCGATTGAATTTCGGCGCTCTTTCCAGAGAAGACGACGTTCCGTTCTCGGCGGAAATAAACGTCTTGAAACGCGGGAACGAGATTTCTCCGGGGCTTTAAGCGGTCGGTATTTCTTTCCGCTCAGGGCAGGCTGAAATACCAGACGAATTTCAGCATGGCTACGGTCTTGTTCAGCCGCCAATGGCTACGGGGATCGAGCGTATCGCCGAATTGATTGAAGACGAAGTAGAGGTTGGCTCCCGGTTTCGGTATCCAGGTGAGGCGAAGGTTGAACAGAATCTGGTTTTCATCGTTGTTCCATTGGGCGAAGATCGAGCCGAAGAGCCTCGGCGTCGCGGAAAAATTCATCCGGCCGACGACCTCGTCAATGGCGAAGCCGCCATCGGGTAACTTGATATCGGTTCGCGCATAGGACAGGCTGGCGCTGAAATACTTGTTCGCCTTCCAGGACAATTGGGCCTCCCCCTCGGTGCTCGTTCCGTCGTAGAATCGCCCCCAATTGATCCCGAGCGATGCGACGAGCGGCCGCCCATCGAACGTCTCGAACTGGATCTCGCCCCGGTTTGTCCAATACCGCCCGGCGGAGATGACATGCCCGTCCCGGATCTCGAAATCGTCGGTCAGGTTCTCGGCATTGCGCTGGATGTTGATCTCCAGCGTCTCCCCGCTCTTGAAGAACAGGCCCAAAGGGCGGAATTCCATATAGACGGACTGCATCTTATGCGTTACGTCGTCGATATAATAGCTCAGCTCGATCGGTTTGAATTGGAGCTTCTGGACCCAGGGAAGGAAACTCGGCCGAGGATTGATCCTCCATTTCGCTCCGAAGATCTGGTAGCTCGTTCGGCTCAGAAACCCCACTTCGGGATTGAAATCCTTTCCCGCCCGCTCCCAGGATGCGTCAAATTCGATCAGATCGTTCGGGTAGCTGAGAAAGAGGCGGTGGGCGCTTCCGCTTGACGCCTCCCGGTCGGATGTATAGGTCGCGGCGAAGGCGCCCCCGACCTGGAAATTTTTGTTGCCGAAAAGCTTGGACGTCGAATAGAGCGCGTCCAGGCCGCCGGTCCCGTTGAACCGGCCCGCCTGGAGGGCGCCGATGGCCATCAGGCCGACCGAGGACTGCTCCCCGACGTCCTGTTGCCAGCGGACGAGGGTAAAGTTTTTTGCGTTCGTGATATCCGTCTTATCTGTCTGGAGAACCATCAGGCCAAGGGTCGTGCGGTTCATCTTGCCCAGAAAACGGGCGCCGCCGAGAATGGGGGTTTCTTCTCCGCGATAGATGCCGATCCGCCGGCTGTAGAACGGCCGGGCCCGGCCGAGCGGGAAATCAAAGAAATTCTGGGCTTCGAGAAAGAACTGGCGCTTCTCGGGAAGGGAGATGGAAAAACGGGTCAGGTTGACGATCATCTGGTCCGACTCGACCTGGGCGAAATCCGGGTTCAAGGTGAAATCCAGTTTCACCGTGGGGTTGATAAGGTAATCGAAATCCAATCCGATGTCCGCCGTGGCCGACAC
>Ga0315286_10000613_pt1 | contig 30533 bp, 29 predicted proteins | sample YL17G10_0_MG_FD_205038 | JGI IMG/M metagenome (GOLD analysis project Ga0315286, IMG submission 205038) | Sediment microbial communities from Yellowstone Lake, YNP, Wyoming, USA - YL17G10_0 | ecosystem: Environmental > Aquatic > Freshwater > Lake > Sediment | place: USA: Wyoming | collected... | reverse complement strand
CATGAGCTGGATCGAGTTCAACGGCAGGGTGCTCGAAGAGGCTTCGGACGGAGGCAACCCTCTCCTGGAAAGGTTGAAGTTTCTCGCCATCTTCTTCAACAATTATGACGAGTTTTACATGGTTCGCGTAGCCGGCCTCAGGAGGCTCATCGACGCCGAGTACAACCAGAAAGACAAGTTCGGCTTCTACCCCTCCGAGCTTTACGAAATGGTGAAGGTGAAGACCAAGGCCCTTTTCGACAGGGCCTACGATGAATGGAGAGCCCTTCGGGAGGAGATGGAGCGCGCCGGAATACACCTGAAAAAGTTCGCCGCCCTCGACGGAGTTCAGGCTAAATTCGTGAAAAGGTATTTCGACACGACCCTCTTCCCCATCATGACCCCGATGGCGGTCGACCAGGGGAGGCCGCTGCCGGTTCTCGCTTCCCGGTCCATGTCGTTTGCCCTGAGCATCCATGGGACCCAGGCTGAGCACTTTGGGATCATCGTCGTCCCGAAAAACCTTTCGAGGGCCCTCAAGCTCCCCTCGGAGGCGAGGGAGTACCATTTCATCCTGGTCGACGAGATTATACGGCACTATCTCGAGATGTTTTTCAGGGGGTTCAGGATCCTGAACGGCGCCCTGTTCAGAATAGTCCGGGACAGCGAGCTTTCGGGGGAGGAGGATTACGAGGACGATCTGCTTCAGGCCATCGAGGGAGAGCTCAAGAAGAGACCGAACGCAAAGGTGGTCCGCCTTGAGATCGAGGAGCCCTGCGACGGCGCGCTTCTCGACAATCTCTGCGGAGAGCTGGAGTTCCCCAAAGGGGAGGCGAGTGCGAGGAGCGGCGAGATCGACCTGACTTTTCTTTCGGAAATAGCCGCCGCCGTTCCGCGACCGGAGCTCCGGTACAAAAGCTTCGCACCCACCCGTTTGAGGTACGACAACATCTTCGACCACATTCGCGAGGAGGGTCCCTTCGTCGTCCACCACCCCTTTCAGTCCTTCAACCCGACGGTGGACCTCATAAAATCCGCCGCGCGGGACCCGAACGTGCTCGCGGTCAAGATGACCCTGTACAGGACGAACGAGGGCTCGGCGATCATCAAAGCCCTCAAAGAAGCCGCGAAGAACGGGAAACAGGTGACGGTGCTCGTCGAGATCAAGGCGCGGTTCGACGAAGAGCGGAACATCCGGTGGGTGAAGGAGCTGGAGGAGACGGGCTGCCACGTCATGTACGGGGTCCCGGGGATGAAGATCCATTCGAAGATCACCCTGATCGTGCGGAGGGAGGAATCCTCCATCAGGCGGTACGTCCACCTCTCGACGGGGAACTACAACGAAAAAACGGCGGCACTCTACACCGACATCGGCTATTTCACGGCCAACGACGATTTCGCCCGCGACGTATCGGAGATGTTCAACGTCATCACCGGCTACTCGATGCCCTCCCGCTGGAAGAGGATCGTCTCTTCACCCTTCGACCTGAGGCAGTACTTCTTCGAGATGATCGACAACGAAATCGCGTTCCAGAGGCAGCACGGTAACGGGGCGATGTACGCCAAGATGAACTCCCTTGAGGACCCGCGGATGATCGAAAAGCTCTACCAAGCCTCGGGTGAGGGGGTAAAGGCGCGTCTCCTCGTTCGGGGGATCTGCTCGCTCATCCCCGGGGTGGAGGGGATGAGCGGGAATATCGAGGTTCGGAGCGTCGTGGGGAGGTTCCTCGAGCACTCCCGGATCTTCGTGTTCAACAACAACGCGAACCCGCGGGTTTTCCTCTCCTCCGCGGACTGGATGTCCCGGAACCTCGGCAGGAGGGTCGAGCTCCTCTTCGAGCTCACCAGAGAGGAGCTGAAGGAGCATCTCGTCAACGTCATGGAGATCTACTGGAAAGACACGGCCAAGGCGCGGGAACTGCGTCCCGGCACGGGGTACGCAAGGCTCGGGGAGGGGGAGGAACGGTTCAACGCTCAGGAGTTTTTCATCCGCCGCTACACGGGGAAACAGTGAAAGGAGAGGAAGGTGAACAGCATCATCGAAGCCAAAAACTTGAGGAAGCAGTTCGGCGAGCTCACCGCGGTCGACGGGATCTCCTTCACGGTCCGTCAGGGAGAAAGCTTCGGGCTCCTCGGCCCTAACGGCGCGGGCAAGACGACGACCATCCGCATGGTCTATGGTTTCTCCCCTATGACCGGGGGAAGCCTTGATGTGCTCGGCAGGGACATCACGAGGGAATGGCGGGCCATCCGGGGGGAAATCGGCGTCTGCCAACAGGAGAACACACTAGACCCGGACCTCACCGTTCAGCAGAACCTCGTGGTCTTCGCCCGGTACTTCGATATTCCCCAGAGCGGGGTCTTGGACCGCGTCGAGGAGCTGCTCGATTTCATTTCCCTCAAACATCGGCGGGGTGACAGGGTAACGAACCTCTCGGGGGGGCTCGTGCGGCGGCTTGTCCTCGCGCGCGCCCTCATTAACAACCCGAAACTCCTGATTCTCGATGAGCCGACGACGGGGCTCGACCCGCAATCGAGGCACCAGTTCTGGGGTCGTCTCGAGGAGCTCAAGGCGAGGGGGCTCACCATCCTGCTCACGACCCACTACATGGACGAGGCCTACAGGCTCTGCGACCGGCTCATCATCATGGACCACGGTAAAATCCTGGTCGAGGGTAACCCGCGGGACCTTGTCCATACCTACGTGGGTAAGGAGGTCATCGAGGTCGAAGAACCGTCGGAGGAATTGAAGAAATGGGTCGTCAAGCGCCGGTTCGACTCCGAAAACCTGGGGCACCGGCTCCTCATCTACAGCAGGGAGGGGAGCGGCCTCTTTCACACGATCAGCACGAAGTACTGCACCGGAGGGTGCAACCTCCGCATGGCGACGCTGGAAGACGTATTCCTGAAACTTACGGGGAGAGAGCTGAGAGAATGAAAACACGGTACGAAGTGACGATATCGCGGCGGTTTTTCAAGATTTGGCGGAGAAATTTCACGGTGTACAAGAAGATATGGCTTATCAGCTTCCTGCCGCCCCTCCTTGAGCCCCTTTTCTACCTTTTTGCCTTCGGCGCGGGGCTGGGGGCCTTGGTAGGGGCGGTGATGTACAAGGGCTCCATGGTGTCCTACGGAGCTTACATCGCCCCGGCGCTCATCGCCGTCAACATCATGTACAGCGCCTTCTTCGAGAACACCTTCGCCTCTTTTGTGCGCATGTTCTACCAGAAGACCTTCGACGGCATGCTCGCGACGCCCCTCTCCCTTGACGAGATCATTACGGGGGAGATCGTGTGGGGAGCCACGAAATCGGTGTTCGCGACGGCGCTGATGCTCGCCGTGATCAGCGCCTTCGGGCTTCTTACCTTTCCGCACGCACTTCTCCTCCTGCCGCTCGCCTTCGTGGGAGGCTTCGCTTTCGGCTCCATCGGGATGTTCTTCACCGGTATCGTTCCGACCATCGAATCCTTCAACCTGCCCGTCTTCCTCTTCATAACACCGATGTTCCTCTTCAGCGGCACCTTCTTCCCGGCGGACAACCTGCCGGGGTGGGCCCGGGGGGCTGCGCTTGCGTTTCCCCTCACTCACTTGGTGAACCTCAGCCGGGCGGTGAGCTTCGGTGAGCTCCAGGGGAGGCTCCTCCTCCACCTACTCTACCTCGTTCTCTTCTCTGCCGTCTTCTTCCCCCTCGCGCTGTTGACGATGAGGAAAAGGCTGATCCGATAAGCATATGATCCGATAAGCATATGATCCGATAAGGGCCTGCGGGGTCGCGCGATAAGCGTAGGCGAAAGACTATATCTATGAATGTTCAGCGGGCGCGGGGTTTTTCCAGGAGCGATTTGAAAAGGGCCCTGATCTTGAGGTGTATTTCGTACTCCCTGTTAATAGCTCTCAGCTCCTCGTGTATGAGCGATCCGGAGGAGTTTAGGTCTTCGATAAAGGCTTTCGTGTTGTTGAGGCGGAAACTCTGCTTCCTGTACTTCCTGTACACCCTGAACTTGTAGACCTTAAGGCACCTCAGGGTTTTGGACCGTATCATACCGAGTTTTCTGGCTCGGTTCTGCGTGTCGGAGTTGCCGTCGAACCCCACGTAGAGGTTCACCAGGCTTCCGAGCTCGAACTGCATCTTTTCGACCCACGAGAAACGCCGAAATACCTTTGCGATGGCGGAGCGACACACCTCGCCTGTCTCGCTGATAAAAGTCGGCATGTACTCTAGTATTCGCATACGCATAAATAATTATAAAATAAATACTATAAAGAAATCAATCGTTGGGGAAGGGATGTCAGTCCTCATCCTTCTGTTTGCAGAGGCTTGTGTGTATCCCCTGAGGACAATTGCAGATGGCTTCGACGACAGCCCCCTCGAGCATACAATAGTCCTTTTCGTTCATCTCGCGCACTCTGTCGTCGTAGTTGAAGAACCTCTCCAGCAAGGCGTCAAAATCCTTGAACTGCTGAAGCTCGCCTTTCTTCCACATGAGATAGAGGTTGATGAGGTCACGGAGCTTTGCCTCTTCCCAAGCGCTTTCAACGGCCTCGTTGATGATCTTCTCGATTCTTTCCACTTCCTTCTCGGCCATTTCTTCCCTCTTAAAAATAATAGTCTTTTGGACCTTTAATATCAAGACAATTATCTTTATCGATAGACTATAATAATGCACAGACCGCGGCGAGGAAAGGGGTATGAAAAAAAACGACGAGGACCTGTTGAAGTACGTTGAGAAGGTTATGAACGAGGATCGCTTCTTCAACGAGGTCAAGATGGCGCTGAGTGCCGGGTATATCGCCGCGTACATCTTCATGCAAAAGGGTGATAAGGGGCGCGCGCAAAAAGTTGCGGCAGCCCTCGGCGACCTGGCGCGGGAATGTTCTCCGATCATCAAGAGAACGATGAGCCTTATCGATGAATACTACCAAGCCGGGGAGAAAGCTTAGCGCTTTCTCGCCTACCTCCTCTTCTTTGTCCCCAGCTTTTCCTCGATGAGCTTTATCTGCGCCTCGAGCTCGTCTATCTCGGTTTCTCTCTTGACTTCGTCCGCAGAGGAGTGGACGGAAGAACAGTACCCCTTCGACCGGGCGTTCACAAGCTCGCGCAGGCGCACGGTCTTCGATTCGAGCTCTTTGTTCAGATCATCCATTGGGTGCTCCTTAGTGTGAGAATTCTTCATTATTGTATAACATCTCCGGGAAAAAGACAACGTGGAGGTGTTTCTTTACTTTTTTACATCATCCGTGTATATTCTAATGAAAACCATGAAAAGAAACCAAAAACCGGGGAAGCACGCGATGAAGAACCCTTTTGACAAGTTGAAAGAGCTTCAGACAGTTCTCCTGAAGGAGTTCGAAATCGAAACCGAGCTGGAAGAGATCCCGAGGGAGTTCAACGGCCTAAAGAAGCGTTTTCAAAGGGTCGATCGGGCTATTCGGGAGCACGAAACGGGCAGGGAAACGCTCGAAAAGACCATCGGGAAAGTGCGTAAAGAAAAAGAAGAATTGAAGAAAAACAAGGATAAGTTCGAAAGCCAGATTGCGCTCATTAAAACGCAGAGGGAATACGAGGCGATCACCAGCGAGCTCGCCCAGATAAAGGAGAGGCTGGAAGCTATCGAGGAAGCGGAGCTCACAGCCGAGCAAAGCCTCGAAGGTATAAACAAGGAATTGGAAGAAGAAAAAACCCTTCACGAAGAGCTGGGCGGTTCGATCAAAGAGCTCGAAAAAAAGGTGGGTAAATCGGTCGACGAAAAGCAGAAAGAGCTCAAGAGCTGCCTGAAGGTGAAAGACAAGATTGCGGCGGGTCTGGACGAGGAGATCATATACAAGTTTGAAAAAATCGTTAAAAAAAAGGACGGTATCGGGATCGTATCCATTCGAAAAAACGTCTGCATGGGATGCAACGTAATACTACCTCCCCAGTTCGTAAACAACGTGCGAACGGAGGCTACGATCATCTTCTGCCCCAATTGCTCGAGGATCCTCTACTACCACGACGACGACGAGCAGGAAGAAGAGGAGATGGCCCAATAACGGTTGCGGCCGTTGACGAGACGCAGGAGATCTCCTCCATGAATATCTTCATAGACGGCGGTTCGAGGGGGAACCCGGGAGAGAGCGCCCTGGCAGTCGTTGTTTTCGATGAGGCGGGAAAGGAAGTCGAGCGGTTCGGAAAACGGCTGGGAAAAGAGACGAACAATTATGCCGAGTACGCCGCGCTTATCGAAGCCCTCCGTTATGTCGCCGATCGCGGCGGAGTGAGTCTTCAGCCGCCCCATTCTAAACGAGGCGCTGTTTTTTCAACCCGTCGGAGCGCCGGGAATCCAGGCGAGGTAACGGTCTATTCAGACAGCGAGCTCCTCGTGTACCAGCTTTCGGGGCGCTACAAGGTCAGGTCGGAAAATCTTCTGCCGCTTTTCCGCGAGGCCGAAAAATACCTCAAGGAGATGCGTTTCGTGCATGTTGAACATGTCGGCAGAGAGCGGAACGAAATCGCCGATTGGATCGTTAACCGTGTGCTCGACGGAAAACCATACAGACCTGCAGATCGGTCGCGGGAGGGTAAACCTTCTGAGGAAAGTCCGGGCTCCTAAAGGGCATGGCGCTGGGTAACACCCAGGAGGAGCGATCCTACGGAAAGTGCCACAGAGACAAGACCGCCACGGAGGGGGATGGCTTTATCCCCGACGCGGTAAGGGTGAAAGGGTGAGGTAAGAGCTCACCGCCTGAAATGGCGACATTTCAGCGGCTGGAAAACCCCGCCAGGAGCAAGGCCAAATAGACAGGCACGAAGTGGCCCGCTTTTGCCTCATGGGTAGGCCGCATAATTGGGATCAACAGATAGATGACCGTTGAAACAGAACCCGGCTTACTGCAGGTCTGTATGGTGTTACGCCGAGCGTGAATCACCGAGGCTCTTTTCGATCGCAGCGAGGAGGCCGCGAAGCTCCCCCATGACGTCATCGAGGCCTTCCTTGAGAGTCACTTCCTGACTCCCGCTCTTTCCTAGGAGCACCTCCCACAGCACTTTCTTCGCCCCCGATATGCTGTAGCCCCGTTCGTAGAGAAGTTCTTTTATTTTCCTGACGATGTTGACGTCCCTCTGGGAGTAAAGACGGTGTCCGGCCTTGTTTTTCAAGGGCTGGAGGAAGGGAAACTCCTTCTCCCAGTAACGGAGAATATAGGATTTTACGCCGGTGGTTTCGGAAACTTCGCCGATCGTGTGAAACCCGCCTACGCCGACGTCACTTACCGAGTTTGTTCTCTTCACCGTTCAATAACCTTCTGATATTCGATGCGTGGCGAATGATGATAACGGCGCACAGGGCTCCCGCGAAGAACAGGGCGTACACGTCGCGGTTAAGCGCCGCCTCAAAGGGCAAAGAAGCTTTCGGGCTTAAGAAGATCGCGGCGTTCACCCCAAAGAAAACCAGGGAAGCGGCGAGGGAGCCGAGTGAAACGTACCTCGAAGCAGCGAGGGTTGCCCCGAATACGAGGAGCGAGGCTATGAGCGGGAGGGGGCTGACAGCAAGCGCGACGCCGAGCCCCGTGCCCACCCCCTTACCGCCCTTGAAAGCGAGGAATGGGTTCAAGATGTTCCCCGCAATTGCCGCCGTACCGAAGAGCACCCTGAAAAGGAAAACCTGGCCGGTTAAGGGATCCGAAAAACGCGAAAGCAGCCGCGCGAAAAAGAAAACGGCGGCGAAAGCCTTGCCGGCGTCGATGAGAAGGACAACAAAACCCCAGAAAGGCCCCGCCGTGCGAATGACATTCGTGAATCCGATGTTGCCGCTGCCATACGAACGTATGTCGAGGTTTTTCCCCGCCTTTAGAAGGAGGTATCCCGTGGGGATTCCCCCGATAAGGTACGAAAGGATCAACAGCCCTGCCTTCACGAGCGGCACTATTTCTTCCTCAAAAAGATGTCAACCGGAACTCCCCGAAGGTCGACGCTTTTTCTCAAAGAGTTCAAAATGAACCTCTGGAAGTTCCGGTTCTTTACGTCGCTGCCGCCGATGAAGAATTCGAAGACCGGCGGCGCCGTGGACTTCTGGTAGCCGTACTTGACGGCCGCCCCCCGAAGGGTGAAGCGCCGGATGAGCTGGTTCAACTCGCTCGTCTTTACGCGCTTGGTATAATTATGGTACACATCCAATATTTTTTCCAGGAGTTTTATTTTATTATATCCTGTTTTCGCGGAAATGGGAACGACCTCCGCGAATGCGATATGCGGGAAAAAAAACAAGAGATCTTCCCTGAACGACTTTTCGGTTATCCCCATTGCTTCGGCGAGATCCCATTTGTTGGCCGCGATGATCAATCCCTTTTTCTCTTTCACGACGATCGCCGCGATCTTCTTGTCTTGAATAGAGACCTTCTCGGTGGCATCGAGAAGAAGTATGGAGAGGGAGGAGCTTTGCACCGCCTGCTCGGTCCTGAGGAGGCTGTAATACTCCACGCTCTCACGCACCTTCCCCCGCTTCCGCAACCCCGCGGTATCGATCAGGCGGATGGAACGGCCTCCGCGGGTAATCACCTCGTCGATCGAATCCCTTGTGGTGCCGGGGATGGGCGTGACAAGGGCCCGCTCCTTCCCAACGAGCTGGTTGAGGAGCGAGGACTTGCCGACATTCGGCTTACCCACGATCGCGACGTCGACCACACTTCGGCTCGCGGGCATAGCCTCCGCAGGGAGCCCTCGCGAGCCCCGCGCCTCGGCGTCCGGGGTACTGACCGCCACATCCTCTTCGGAGCTCACCCTCCCGCCCAGCCCCTCCTCGATTTTCATCTCCAAAGCGCGGATGTTCGTCCCGTGGACGGCCGATACGGCCACCGGTTCTCCGAAACCCAGTTCGTAAAAGTCGTAGAGGTCGTCCGATCGTCCTTCCCTGTCGATTTTGTTTACCACAAGGATGCAGGGTTTTGAGCTCTTTCGCACGATCCCGGCGACCAGGCGGTCTTCGGCGGTGGGTCCATCGGTGTCGCAGGTGAATAGCACCAGCGCCGCTTCTTTGATGAGTCTTCTGTTGAACTCCTGCGTTTTCCCGTAGGCGTTTTCGTTCCCGTCTACCTGCCGGCTACCGGTCAAACCCGCGGAATCGGCGAGGAAAAAGCTCACGCCCGCGTGTGCGACTCTTTCATAGTTGATATCCCTGGTGACTCCGGGTTCGTCGGAAACGATGGCCTTTCTCTTCCTGATGAGCCTGTTGAAGAGGGCGGATTTCCCGACATTAGACCTTCCTATTATGGCGACGATCGGATCGGAACGGGGGTCCGGACTGTTCTCCTTAGGCATAGGATGTGAAATAATCCTCCAGGTCCTTGAAGCGGCTGATCATCTGAGTTTTTATGAATTGGTGGACATCCTTTTTTAACGGGATGTCGAGAGCAGCGTTCGCGATCTGCTCTGCGTCCGCCAGAGACGAGTTGATCACGATATTTTTAACGAAGGGGATGCTCATCATGCTCATGCTCAGTTTCTTGAAACCTAGGCCTATGAGGAGAAGGGTGTAGAGGGGGTACCCCGCCATTTCTCCGCAGATGCTTGTCTCGAGCTTTTTCTCGGCGGCGACCTCGCATATGCGTTTGAGGGAGCGAAGGATTGCCGGATGGGTGGGGTCGTAATCACTCGCGACCATGCCGTTGCCCCTGTCGATCGCGAGGGTGTACTGAATGAGGTCGTTGGTGCCCACGCTCAGGAAATCTATTTCGTCCACTATTCGATCCAGAAGGATGATGCTCGCCGGGGTCTCGATCATTATCCCGACGGGGATCTTCGCGTCGAAGGGGACGCGCTTTTCGGACAGCTCCGTTTTGCACTCCTCCATCACCAGGAGTATCTCGCCGATCTCGTCCATGTCGTTCACCATCGGGAACATGATCCTCGTGTTCCCGAAGTGGGAAGCCCGGAGGATGGCGCGAATCTGGTCTTTCAGAAGCTCCCTGTGAGCGAGGGCGAACTTGATCCCCCTCCATCCGAGGAAGGGGTTCTTTTCCTCGAAATGCTGCATGTAGGCCGGTTTTTTATCGCCACCGATGTCTATGATGCGGATCGTCACCTCATATGGGGCAAGCTTCCTGACGATCTTCTTGTAAATCGCGGCCTGGTCGTCTTCACTGGGGGACCGGTCCTTGTTCAGGAAAATGTACTCGGTCCTGAAGAGACCGATTCCTTTGCAGGAATTCCGGTGGATGAGGTCAAGCTCCTCCTCGACGTCGAGGTTGACGAGGAGCTCGATCTCGGGGCCGTCCTGCAGGACGCAAACCCTTTTTTCGCTCTTCTTGAGGTGCTTTTCGTACCGTTCGTTCTCCCTCCTCTTGAACGAGTAGAGGACGATCGTGTCCTTTTCGGGGTTTAGGATGATCGTGCCCATGCTGCCGTCGACGATCAGGGAATCCCCCGTTTGGACCTGTCTCGTGATCCCTTCGACTCCGACGACGGCGGGTATCTCGAGGTCCCGCGCCATGATCGCGACATGCGATGTCTTCCCACCGATCTCGGTGACTACAGCTTTCATGCTGCGCTTGTACAGGTAGATGAACTCGGGCGGTGAGAGGGTGTGGCAGAGAACGATAGCGTTTTTCAACGAGCCGGGGACCTCCTGCTCATCGCCGCCTATGAGGTTCTTGAGCACCTTCTGTCCCATCGAGATCACGTCGGGTGCCCTCTCCTTGAAATAGAGGTCCCCCGATTCGTGGAGTTTCCCCGCCATCTCCTCGATAACTTCGTTGAAGACCCACTCGATGTTGAAATAAGTGTCCCTGATCTTCTTGCCGACCTTGTCCCTGATAAGGGGGTCGTCAAGCATGAGGATCGAGATATCTATAAACCCCGTTTCCAGAGCGGTGTGGTTCTGGTTGATATCCCGGCGCAGCTCTTCGAGCTGGTTCTTCGTCTTCACGAGCGCCGCTTCGAGCTTCTCGATTTCCCTCTCGAGGGATTCCTTCGAGCGGGCGATGGAGTATTTAGGGATGAAGATGTTGGACCGGAGGAAGACCACGGCGTTTCCCAGCGCAATCTTTCTGGAGGCCGGAATTCCCTTATAAAATTTTTCCATTACTTGTTAACCTTAGCGGCAAACTGTTATTACACTTAATATAAATGAAATACTTTTTCCTTACAATCACCTTTTTAGCTGTCCTCGTCCTTCTGACCGTGGGCCTCATCCTGTACACGAGTTACATGCTCTGGCTGAAGGACAAAGAGGGCGTCCTCGCGAGGCTCACCAACCTGAAGGAAACCCTCGAGAAGAAATCGACGGGCACCGTCGCCCTCACCGCAGACTTGAAAAAGAGCGCGAACACGGTCATTTTCGACAGGGAGGGAAGGGTCATCGGGGAGTTTGCGACCGGCAGGCGGAAAATCCTCGCTTTCGACGATCTTCCACCACTCCTCGTCAACACGGTCGTGATCATGGAGGACGAAAAGTTCTATTCCCACGGGGGGATTTACCTCCCGGGCATCGTCGGCGCACTCTACGAGGATGTCCGCACGCTGTCCTTCACCCGCGGAGGGAGCACTATAACCCAGCAGCTCGCGAAAAACCTTTTCACCGACAGCAGAAAGACGATCAAGAGAAAGATATACGAGCTCTTCTGCACCATAGAGATAGAACGGCGGTTCAGCAAGGATGATATCGTAACGCTCTATCTGAATTCGATAAATTTCGGTCATTTCAATTACGGCGTGGGAAACGCGGCGAGGTTCTACTTCAACAAGGACGTCTTTCACCTCAATCTCTACGAGGTCGCCGCTCTCGTCGGCCTGATTCCAAACCCATCGCGTTTTTCGCCGCTCGTTTCCCAGGAGAGATGCCGGCGAAAACAGAAGATCGTCCTGAATAAAATGATCGATTACCGGATCGCGGATTCCGAGACCGTTCTCGCGGGGTTCGACTCCTTCTGGGAAGGCTTTTCCAAACTTATCCACCAACCGAACGTCTCGATCTGGAGCATGGAGAAAAACCTCGCCCCGTATTTCGTGGAACAGGTCCGGCGGGAGCTTGAACCGGTCCTGGGACCCGAGCGCATAAAAAGAGGGGGTTTGCGGATCTACACTTCACTGGACCTGGAGTACCAGCGTGCCGCGGAGGAGGCGTTGCGCGAGGGGCTCGAGCTCCAGGAGCTGCGCACCAGCGAGATTCTCAGAGGAGCTGCCGCCGAAAAAAACGGGCCCGGTACAATGCTTCCCGATCGACCCGTCGAAGGGGCGCTCGTCGCGCTTCACCCGCGAAGCGGGTATATCCTGTCGATGGTCGGGGGGAGGGCTTTCACCTTCGAGAACCAGTTCAACAGGGCGGTCTCCTCCTCGCGGCAGATCGGCTCGGCCTTCAAACCCTTTGTCTTCGCCGCGGCGATCGAAAAGAAAGGGTACGGCCCCGAAAGCCGCTTCAACGACAGGCCACTCGTCATCGACGCGCCGGGAGGAAAGTGGCGCCCGTCGAATTACAAGGGCGAGTATTACGGGAACGTCACGCTGAGCTACGCTCTCGTAAAAAGCCTTAACTCGGTCTCCGTGCAGCTGACCCAGGAGGTGGGGCCCGATGCGGTCATCGGTGTTCTGGGGAGCGCGCTCGGCATGAAAGGGGAGGAGGCGAGGGAGAGGTTCAAGCCCCACCTTTCCCTCGCACTCGGCGTCTACAGCTTTTCACCTCTCGAGATCGCGCGGGCCTACGCAATTTTTCCCAATATGGGCGAGAAGGTCTACCCCCTCTCGGTACTCCGGGTGGAAGACGAGGACGGGAATGTGCTGATCGACAATGAAGGCGAGGCGAAGAAGGGAAAGATCGTGAAAAACCTCGACGACGACCTGCGCGTCATCAAGCGGTCGACGGCGGAAACGATGGTCGCAATGATGGGCGACGTGCTGAAAAGGGATGGGACTGCGTACAGGGCGATCGTCTCCTCGGGTTTGAACGTCGTCGGGGGAGGGAAAACGGGTACGACGAACGACTACACGGACGCTTGGTTCATAGGGTTTACGAAGGATGTCGTCGCCGCAGTATGGGTGGGGTTCGACGATCCCCGTTTTTCCCTTGGCGATGGGCAAGCGGGAGGTGTGGTGGCCGCCCCAATATGGGCGAATTTCCTGAAGAAGGCGCTCTGGAGGGAATGAGGTGCGGGGAATAGAGGAGACGGAGAAAGATCCGGGAGTGTCGGGGGGCGGTATCCGGGCAGGCTCCGCGGCGAAATGCGCGGCCCTCATCACCTTGGCGGTGGTTTTCACCTCCTGTTTCTTTCGTTATGAGAAGGAGCGGGAGCCTAACGACTCCCAGGAAACAGCGCAGATATTGAGCGGGGCAAAGACTCTCAAGGGAACCATTGGGACAGGCCATGGCTTTTCGGCGTCGGACCGGTCGTTTCAGGACGTCGATTTTTTCGCAATCCCAACGGGAAAGGCGGGCGGGAAGGATCTCCTCGCCGCCATTACCGTCATCGAGAAGGGACCCTTCGACGTCGTGATAAAACTGTACGAAGGGAACAGGGTCATCAAGGTCGTCGACGACACATCAGGAAGGGGTGAAAAAGTGGTGAACGTGCTCGCGGCAGCGGGGGGACGGGGGGAAAATCCGGAATATCCACGCATGCTTTTTTCGATAGAGCCGGCCGCGAAAGAGCAGGGGCAGGATTTACCCTCGTTGAAGGAAGGATCTGTCCTCTCCTACGAGCTCGACGTCAGGACACGGGAGAGAGAAGCAAACGAGGAGGGGGAGCCGAACGACAAGATGGCTCGCGCCAACGGCGTCGACCCCACGCGCGCGGTGAAGGGATTTTTCAGCCCCGGGTTCAACCCCTCGAGCGAGTCAGGGGTAGAGGAGGACTGGTTTTCCTTCGTCCTGGAGGGAACCGACGGCGCGGTGTTCCACTTGAGCCACAGCGCCGTTCCGAACGTCGATTCGGCGCTTGCCATCTACGACGAGCTCGGGTACCTTTTGAGAGAGTCAAACAGCCGGGGCATCGGGGAGCCCGAGAAACTCAAGAATCTCGCCCTGCCCGGGGGGAGATACTACCTCAGGCTGGCATCGGCGGTGCCCTACCAGCAGAATCCCCAGGTGGGGTATCTGCTCAAGATTGAGAAGGGGGACGGAAAAAACAGGGAATCGGAGCCCAACGACAGGTACCCCTCAGCGAACCTGCTCTCCTTTTTCCAGGACACGGTGGGTACGTTCAACCCCGCGGGAGACGCGGACTGGTTCGTGATGAAGCTCTACGAACCTGGAAAGCAGGTGCTGACTATCCGCGTGAGCCCCACCGCGGAAATCGACCCCGTCTTGGAGCTCTACGACAATTCAGAGAAGATGGTCCTCAGGGTCGACGACAGAGCAAAGGACGAGGGGGAGATAATAAAGAACATAGGCGTCGAGCAAGGGGTCTATTATCTGAAGCTCCACGAACGCGACGCGCAGGCCGACAACCCGGACAGGGACTACACCCTCGTCGCGGAGAAAAGGCCCTGGCAAGAGGAAGAGGAGTATGAAAAGAACGACTCTTTCGAGTCGGCCGACACATTCACTCTCGGAGGTTTGAAGAAGGGGTATATCAGCCCCGCGGGTGACAGGGACATCTACTCCTTTCACATCGACAGGGCGTCCCGGATCGCCGTCGAAGTGACGCCCGTCGCGCTCATCGACCTTTCGATCGCCGTATACAATCAGCAGGGCGAAACTGTGGAGGCCGTCAACAACGGCCCAGTCGAGGAAGGGGAGAGGGCGAGTATGTCGCTGCCCGCAGGCACCTATTACCTCGAGGTTGCCGGCGTGAACGGCAAGGAAAACTCCAGGGATGCCTACATCCTCAGAATCAACAAAGGGTGAACAGAATGCGCGAAAGCGGGTACAGGGCTGTTAAACGTTTTTTCTTTCTCGTTTTTCCCCTTTTCGGCGCCTTCCTCTTCTTTTCGTTCCTGTCGCGGACGGACACGTCGCTGGGAAGGCAGATCGTCCTCCTCGTCGACGATAAAATGAGCGGGCGTGACCTTGTCTCGAAGGATGTCGGGATGAGGCTCGCACATGCCGGTTTCAAGGTATCGGTGGGCGCATTCGATGCCGGCCGGCTTGATCAGTTCCTCATCGCAAATCCCGGTGCACTTTTCCTCTCCGACAGGCCCCTTCAGTCGGACGTTTACGCCCTTAAAAGAACCGACCATCTGTTTGCTGCCGTGGCGGTCACGAGCAGGAGCAGCGGCCTCTTTTCACTCACCGGAGCGGAGTTTGACAGGATCGCCGAGAGTGACGGGGTGTTTTACGGCACCGCCGAAAAGACGGTCGGCAAGACGAAGGGGGCCGTGCTGATCGTGCCTTTCGATGGGCTCTCACTACGGGTGAAACCCCTTGCGGTGGACGGCGTTTTCCCATCCTTCTGCAGAATGAAGGACGGGTCGTACACGAAGCTTTTTCGATACTCCGTTTACACACGGGAGGGACGCGATCTCGACGCCGCGCTCGCCGGGCCGTGGATAACGAAATCGTTTTCCATAATCGCCGGAGGCGATGTCATGCTCGATCGCGGAACCGGGGAAAGCGTCGATCGCCATGGGGTCGATCACCCTTTCGAAAAAATACGTGCCGAGATGACCATGCACGACATCGCCTGCGCCAACCTCGAGGGCCCCATATCGGATAGAGGGCGGAGGTTTTTTCCCGACAAGGGTATCTATTTCAGGGCCGATCCCAAGGTGATTAAGGGTATCGCGGACTCGGGGCTCGACTTCCTCTCCCTCGCGAATAACCATTCCCTCGATTGGGGGGTGGACGCCCTCGCCGACACCATGAGCCTGCTGAAGACGGCCGGTGTCCGGTACGCCGGGGTGGGCCGGACGAGAGAAGAAGCGCTCTCCCCCGCGATCTTCCGCATGGGGGACAAGAGCGTCGCCTTCATCGCGTATAACGATGTCTACCCTCTATCCGTATCCGAGGAGGGAAGGTCTATGCAGACCCTCGACCTCAAGGAAGGAGAGATCGAAAAAGAGATCAGATTATTGAAGGAAAAATACGATATTCTGATTGTATCGGTACACGCGGGAGCGGAGTATAACGGCAAGCAGGAAGAGGAGAAAGCCCGTAAACTGAGAAGCCTGGTCGATGCGGGGGCTGATGTCGTGCTCGGTCATCACCCCCACGCAGTCCAGGACATAGAGATCTACCGCGGCCGGGTCGTCGCCTACAGTCTCGGGAACCTCATCTTTGATCAGGGCTGGTCCGTGCAGACGAGCCAGGGGCTGCTCCTCGAGATCGGTTTCGTGGGCCAAGACCCCGTCTATATCAACCCCATGCCCGTGGTCATAGAGAGGGCTCAGGCGCGGCTCGCCGGCGAGGTCTTGCGGGAGGAAATCGTACGCGAGCTTAACTCAAATAATTGAAGGTACGCGAGCCATGAGCAAAGCGAAGTATTACGTTCTCTTCATCCTCACCCTCTTGTGCGCCTTATACCAGCTTCTCCTTTCATTCAACGTGGTCCCGTTCTTTTTCAGCGGCCAGGATCTGTTCGTGTTCATCCTCGTTCTGGCGGCCTTCGGCCAACTCTCGCTTATTCTCGAATTGGACAGGCTCTGCAAACGCGCAGGCCCTCCCGAAGAAGGGATGCGGCTAAAACTCGGCACGGACCGAGAGCCCGCCGAGCTCATCGACATAGATCGGATAGAGGAAACACACCTGCTGAAATATGTGCTCAACCTCCAGCGGTACCTCAAGGACGTGAGGGACGTGAAGGACGCCATCAACAAAACCCTCGTGGCCGCTGCCAGGATCACGCGCTCGCAACGGGCCTCGGTGCTTCTCTACGACAGGAAGGGCGGCGAGCTCTATATCCAAAAAACCCTCGGCTGGGACAGCAGATCGCTGGAGCTTTCCGCTGCGACGCGGATCAAACCGGGCGAGGGGATCGCGGGGCGGGTTTTTATCGACGAGAAACCCTTTGTGATGAACCAGCCCGACGACAAGGGGGAGGCCGAACCTAAGATAAAGTACAAGTCGAGCGCCTTCGCCTGTTTCCCGCTCTTTTCAGGATGGGAAGTAATCGGCGTTCTAAACCTCACTGAGAAAGAGAGCGGGACATACTCGCAGCACGAAATTGACATGGTTACCTTCATCGTTCACGAGGTTTCCGTTCATCTTTCAAACCCTTCGACGACGAAAAGGGAGAAACCTTGAAAAGGTTATCCGTTCCTATCGCCGCAGCCGTCATTTTGATCGTCGGTTTCATCGGATTCTCCTCGCTGAACTTCCCGACCGGCGGGGCGGCCGAAGGGTTGTTCACGCTTAAAACCGGAGACGGCGCTAAAAAGGTCGCGTCAAACCTGCAAAGAAGCGGGTATATCCGATCGAGGGTGTTTTTTTTCGCCCTGGTCCGGATGAGCGGGAAAGACAGGTCGCTCAAATCGGGTGAGTATCGTCTTGATGGGTCGATGAGTACGATCGACGTGTTAAAGGTCCTCGGCAAAGGGGTGGTCGTCACCGAGCGTTTCACGGTCCCCGAGGGGCTGAACCTCCGGCAGGTTGCCGATCTCCTGGAGAGTGAAGGACTTATCACGGCCGAGGCATTTTTGCGCGCGTCATCCGATAAAAAACTCATCGAGAAGTACGGCCTCCCCTTCGAGACGGCGGAAGGCTTTCTCTATCCCGAAACATACGTGGTCGCGAAGGGGTACAGCGCCTATCAGCTCGCAGATTTGATGGTTGCCAAGTTTTTCGATATCCTCGCGGATATCAACTTCACCGGGTATTCAAAAGAAGATCTCGGGAAGGTTGTGACCATCGCTTCTCTCGTCGAACGTGAAGCGAAGCTTGACGAAGAGCGCCCTCTCGTCTCCGCGGTCTTCTACAACCGCCTCCGTGCGGGAAAGCGGCTAGAATCATGCGCGACCGTCCAGTATGCGCTGGAAAAGCCGAAAGAGAGGCTCCTCTACAGCGATCTCAAAGTCCAGTCGCCCTACAACACGTACCTACACAAAGGCCTCCCGCCGGGGCCCATAGCAAACCCTGGGATCAAATCGATTATCGCGTCCGTTCGACCCGCCGCCGTGAACTATCTGTTCTTCGTGTCGAAAACCGACGGAAGCCACTTCTTCTCCGCAAGCTACGACGAACACCTCAGGGCGATCAAGCGCTACAACCCGTCCGGGAGGGTTGCGCATCAATTGAGCTGAAAAAGACGCGCAGGGGCAAAAAACCATCTGCCACATAAAAACCAGTTGCTTCCCCCTCATCGAGCGGTTATATTAATCGATTGCCGGGTTTCAAGAACGGGACGATTACAGGTACGGGTCTTGCCCGTGCCAGGCCTCAGGGACACCTTGAACATCTCGGAAGACACGATCAACCAGATCAAGGAGAGGGCGAACATCGCCGCGGTTATCGGCGACTATGTGAACCTCAAACAATCAGGCCAGAACCACAAAGGACTCTGCCCGTTCCACTCCGAAAAAACCCCTTCTTTCATGGTGAGCCCGGGCAAAGGGATATTCCACTGTTTCGGATGCGGTGTCGGCGGGAACGTCTTTCACTTCCTCATGAAGTTCAAGGGCATCTCATTTCCCGACGCGGTCCGCCTCCTCGGCGAGAGGGTGGGAGTCTCCGTCGAGACCCGACCGGGCGAAGACGCGAACCGTTCCCGTTTCGAAACCCTCTATCAAATCAACACAGCCGCCGCCGGTTTCTTCGAACAAAAACTCTACTCCGCAGCCGGCACGCACGCGCTCAACTACCTGCTCGCGAGGAAGCTCACCCCGCCGATTCTCAGGGAGTTTTGCATGGGATTTGCGGAGGAAGCCTGGGACGCGCTGTTCTCTTTTCTCAGATCTAAGGGATTCAGGACAGAGGATATTGAGGAAACCGGCCTTATCGTGAAGAAAAAAATGGGGCCGGGGCATTACGACAGGTTCAGAAATCGGATAATGTTTCCGATATACGATACTATAGGCAGGTGTATCGGATTCGGCGGGCGGACGCTCGAAAAGGACAAGCCCGAAATCCCTAAATATGTCAATACCAACGAGAACACCCTTTATCACAAAGGACGTTTTCTCTTCGGCGTCACGAACGCTCAGGAGGCAATTCGCAAAGAAAATAGGGTAATCATCGTCGAAGGATACGTGGACGTGGTGCGGATGCACCAGGAAGGGTTCAAGTGCATCGTCGCCCCGCTCGGGACCGCGCTGACCGGGGAACAGATCGCGTTGATAGGGCGTCACACGAAAAACATCTACCTGGCTTTCGATTCCGATGAAGCGGGGGTAAAGGCGGCGTTGAGGAGCGCTATGCTTATGCTGGGGTGCGGGATCGATCCTCAGGTGATCCGCCTTCCCGCCGGCCGCGACCCGGGAGACTTTTTCGACGAGTACACCCGGGAGGATTTCGAGCTTCTGATTCAAGACGCCGTTTACGGCATCCAGTTCGTCGTCGAATCATACGCAGGGGCAAGAAAAGATTATTCCGCCAATGAAAAAATCGTTATATTGACACAGCTCATCGATTTCTACGATACTATTAATGACGAAATTCTGCGGCTTAGTTTCCTGGAAGCACTGACGAAGGCGCTCAACGTGCAAAAGGTCGTCCTCGAACGGGAGCTGGACAAGCTCAAACACCCACCTAGAAGAATCGACCTTGAAAGGAAACCGGTAATAAAGAAAGGGGCGGCCAAGGGTGTCGCCGTCTCCCACGAGCTCTACCTCCTCCTCCTCCTCCTCGCCAACCCGGACCTGTTCCCCCTTGTGAATGGGAGGCTCGACGGGAGCTCTTTCAAAGGCACGTGGACGCGAAAGCTGTGGGACGCTATCTCCAGGGCGAGCGAGCGCCCGGGCTGGGATTCGGGGACCGTTTTCGATTATCTGAATCACCACCGGTTCATCGAGTACCTGAGCGGGAAACTCATGAATGAGGCTTTGGCTGCGAATCCACGCGCGCAGGCAATCGACCTCACCGCGAGCCTCAAGGAAAGGGTGATCCGCGACCGGCTGGGAGGGATCAACGCAGGGTTATCGAATGCGGAGATCGAAAACGACGACGTTAAAATCAACCGGCTTATGGTCGAGAAACAGGCCTGTACCAACGATCTCGAAAAAATTCGGCTTCTGAGGGCAAGCAAAACAGCGCTTTGATCGGCACTAATCTCTTATGGGAGCGTGTGTGTGTCTGACATGAGGCATCTATCCGAGGTCGAATTCCTGTTTAAACTCGCTATGGGACAGAACAATGCCATCACCTACGACCAGATCAATGAAATCCTCCCCCACTCGATCGTAAGTTCCGACAAGATCGACGAGCTCTTCGTCCTCCTCACGAAGGAAAACATCAACATTGTCGACAGCTTGAAAACCGAGGGAGAGCGCAGCCAGGAAGAAGAGGAGGTTGTAGATAAAAAAATAATTAATTCCGAGACCGGCGTCCATGTCGACGATCCGATCCGCCTTTATCTGAAGGAAATCGGCAGGGTAAATCTTCTCACCGCCGAGGAAGAGGTCAGACTCGCCAAAGACATCGAGCGGGGCGAATCCATTATCGAAAAGGCGCTCTTCAACTCGGGGATCTTCATCAAAGAAATTCAGAAGATGGTGGACCGGATCAAGAAGAAGAAAATCGATATACAGGATCTGCTCGAGTACCAGAAGTTCTACAACGTGACGTACGAAGACAAAAGGAAGCTCAAAAGAAAGTTCTACAATCTTGAAAAGGTCCTCATCGCGGAAAAACAACTCGAGCACCAGGACGAAGCGGATTTCGAGACGGTCAAGAAAGATATCTACAAGGCTATAAGGAGGGCGAGCATAAACAAAGAGGAGATCAACAGAATTTCTCTGAAAGTCGACGACTATTGCGTGAGGATCCAGGGCCTCGAGAAATCTCTTGCGGTTATCGAGAAGGAGACAGGGAGAAGTATCGACGAGATAGAAACCATAAGCCGGAGGATCGAGAAGGGGAAAGGGATCGAGGCGATCAAGGAGAAGTACTTCCCCTTCGCGGAGAAGATCAAGGAGTACCATGATCTCATAAAGGTTGTTCGGGACAAAATGGCGGAGATCGAACGAGAAACGGGGGAGGGTGTCGACGCGATAAAAGCACTGCGCAGGGAGATCGAAAACGGAAGAACGATCATCTGCCAGGCGAAGAACAGGCTTATCCAATCGAACTTGAGACTTGTTGTAAGTATTGCAAAAAAGTATACAAACAGGGGGCTTCACTTCTTCGACCTCGTGCAGGAAGGCAACATCGGCCTGATAAAGGCGGTGGAAAAGTTTGAATATAAAAAAGGGTACAAGTTCAGCACTTACGCAACATGGTGGATCCGGCAGGCTATCACCCGCTCTATCTCGGACCAGGCAAGAACGATCCGTATCCCGGTACATATGATCGAGCAGATCAACAAGGTGATTAAAGAGTCGCGGCAGCTCATGCAAAAATACGGCCGCGAGCCGACAACGGAAGAAATAGCGGAAAAACTCGGGTGGAGTCCGTCACGGGTCAAAGGCATCAGGAGCGTCGCTCGCGATCCGATATCCCTTGAAACCCCTATCGGCGGCGACGAGGAAACCCTCCTCGGCGATTTTATCGAGGATCGTGACTCCGATAACCCCGCGTCAAAGACCTCCTACACCCTTTTACAGGAGCTCATCAGCGAGGTCTTGAGCACCCTTCCGGAGAAGGAGCAAAAAGTCCTCCGGATGCGGTTTGGTCTCGACGACGGGTACTCCCACACCCTCGAGGAAGTGGGGTACGTCTTCAAAGTCACCCGGGAGAGGATCAGGCAGATCGAGGCCAAGGCGTTGCGCCGGCTTATGCACCCCACGAGGAGTAAAAAGCTGAGGGATTACCTGGAAAATTGAGGCGGATAGATATGGACTACGGGAGGGTTGATCGATGTTCCTTATTCTCATAAAAGAAAACGGCACGCACACTCTGTACGGAATCGCGCAGGAGATGGGTGAAGTGAAGGCCATCATAAATCGAAAGGAGCTGCAGGACAAGATAGATAATGGAAAGGCCTATCTTGTCGAGGGGAGCATTAAACTGATACGTCCCGAGACGACGCCGGAGCTCCTCGATGTCAAAGAGGTCAGAAAGAAGAAAGACGTGTATTACTGATAAAACCCCCATGAAATCCTACCGTGAAGAAGTTACACGAAAATAATCGGCGAGTAGAAAAAATAAGACTTGCAAAGATCGCGCGGTTTATATATAGTTTGGGCGTTGAAAAGAGGCACTAATTATACACCGGTTTTGACCCTGGATTAGCAGCATATCGACAATGTAAGTGTAGCGATTTTATTAGTTTTACTTGACAAAATTTGTTTTTGTTTTACATTTGTAACGCATTAAGAATGATAGTAATAGTCATTAGTTATGTCTGGCCTGGAATCATTTGGCACCTGAATGGCGTTTGCAGGAGATGCGATGAAGCTCGCCTTTACGGGAAAAGGTGGCGTAGGAAAAACGACGATTGTAGCCGTCTTCGCCAGGGTCCTCAAAGAGCGAGGTCATAAGGTTATCCTCATCGACGCCGACCCGGACATGAATCTCGCCACTGTCCTTGGTGTTCCCCCCGGTCTGGTTATCACCCCCATCGTCGAGTTGAAAACGCTTATCGCCGAGAGAACGGGCGTCCAGCCCGGACAGCCTTCTCCCCTCTACAAGATGAACCCGAAGGTGGATGACATCCCCGATCAGTACTGCGTGGAGTACAAGGGCCTCAAGCTCCTCGTAATGGGGACTGTACAGAGAGGGGGAGGGGGGTGCGCCTGTCCCGAAAACGCCTTTCTTAAAACCCTTCTCTCCTACCTCGTCGTCGCGAGGGACGAGTGGGTGCTCCTCGACATGGAAGCGGGGATCGAGCACCTGGGGCGAGGCACGGCGATGGGGGTCGACCACATGATCGTCGTCGTAGAGCCGAACAGGACGAGCCTCGAGACTGCGCACCGCATCCGGAAGCTGTCCGCGGACCTCGGGGTGAGGCATCTCCACGTGGTGGGGAACAAAGTCCGCTCCGACGACGAAACCGCCTTCCTCGAGAACGCGCTCGACGGTTTCAGCATCCTCGGGTACATCCCCTATTCGGACGACATTCGGCGAATCAGTCTTAACGTACTCACCCCATTCGACGTCTCCGCTCAATCCCTCGCACCCTTCGACTCGGTTATCGGGCGCCTTGAGGGCATGCGCATGGAGGGGGTGCGGTTGTAAGGGCGGATGAAACAGGAAATGCCGAAGCGAACACGTGGGCACGTTGTCGGTTCACCGGCGGCTTTGATCCATACGCGACACGGTCGCATTGACAATCCGGCCTCATCACGCAGATGGGCTTACAGTGACGGCACGTACGACGGTGAGAGCACCAGTGACAACCGGAAACCGCAGCGGTACCGCTGAGAGGGCGGCACACTCCTCGTCGGAATCAAAGGTATCCTCGAATATTACAATCTCAAGGGAGGTAGGGTTATGCCAAAGGACTTGAGTTATGCGGATAGAGCATCACAGGAGATGCTGAAGAAGGCGGTGCGCGAGCAGATAGAAACCGTGTGGGACCGGTACGAGATGATGCAGCCCCAGTGCGGTTTCGGGTCTCTCGGCGTCTGCTGCAAGGTCTGCACTATGGGGCCGTGCAGGCTCGACCCATTCGGCGACGGCCCCCAGACGGGGGTCTGCGGCGCCAACGTCGACACCATAGCCGCACGGAACATCGCACGGATGGTCGCCGCGGGGACGGCGGCGCACTCGGACCACGGGAGGGACGTCACCCACACCCTCCTCATGATCGCGAAAAACCCGAAAGCGGATTACGGGATAAAGAACGAAAGGAAATTGAAGGAGATCGCAGAGGTGTACGGTGTCAAGACGGACGGGCGCGACCTCAAGGAGATAGCCGGCGACGTGGCGCGGGCGGCGCTCGGGGAGTTCGGTCAGCAGGAGGGATACATTACGATCGCCAATACGGCTCCCGCCCCCCGGGTGAAGCTCTGGAAGGAGTTCGGGATCATGCCCCGCTCCGTGGACAGGGAGGTCGTCGAGGTGATGCACAGGACCACGATGGGCGTGGACTCGGATTACAAGAATATCATGAAGCAGAGCATGCGGACCGCGCTCGCCGACGGGTGGGGCGGCTCTATGATAGCTACGGAGCTTCAAGACGTCATGTTCGGGATCCCCAATCCCGTCCGTTCGGCGGCGAATCTCGGCGTCATCGATCCCGAGTATGTGAACGTGATTGTCCACGGCCACGAACCCACCCTCTCGGACATCATCGCGGTGGTCTCGATGGACAAGAAGCTCATCGAGAAGGCGAAGGCGAAGGGGGCGAAGGGGATCAACGTCGGCGGCATCTGCTGCACGGCGAACGAGATCCTGATGCGCCACGGCATCCCGGTGGTGGGGAGCTTCATGCAGCAGGAGCTCGCGATCCTCACCGGCGCGGTCGAGGAAATGATCGTGGACGTCCAGTGCCTTATGCCGAGCCTCAACAAGGTCGCCGGGTGCTTCCACACGAAGCTCGTCACCACCTCACCCAAGGCGAAGATGGATGGGGTCCAGCACATCGAGTTCCACGAGGACCACGCGGTCGAGATCGCCACGAAGATCCTCGAGCAGGCGATCGACAACTTCCCGAACAGGCAGAAGGACAGGGTCTTCATCCCGGACGCGAAGGAGGGTCTCATCGCCGGCTTCACCACCGAGTCGGTCTTCCAGTTCCTCGGCGGCACCTACCGCTCCACTTACAGGCCTCTCAACGACGCTGTGATGGGGGGGCGGCTCAGGGGCGCGGCGGGCGTCATCGGGTGCTCGAACCCGAACGTGAGTTACGAGGAGGGGCATATCTCCATGGTGAAGGAGCTGATCAAAAACGACGTGCTCGTCGTCACCACTGGGTGCAACGCCATCTCCTGCGCCAAACACGGCCTGCTCCAGCCCGAGGCCGCGTCGAAGTACGCTGGAAAGGGGCTCCAGGAGATCTGCAAGGCCGTTGGGATTCCCCCGGTCCTCCACCTCGGCTCCTGCGTCGACAACAGCAGGATCCTGAGGGTCCTCGCGAACGTTGTGTCGGAAGGGGGTCTCGGGCAGGACATATCCGACCTCCCGGTCGCCGGGGCTGCTCCTGAGTGGATGTCCGAGAAGGCCGTCTCCATCGGGATGTACTTCGTCGCGTCGGGCGTCTATACCATGATCGGCCATCCCCTCCCCATGATGGGGAGCAAAAACCTCTACAATTATCTGACCGACGAGGTGGAGAAGGATGTGGGAGGGAAATGGGCCTTCGAGATCGACCCCGTCGAGGCGTCCCACAAGATGATCAGGCACATCGACAAGAAACGAAAGGCGCTCAAGCTCAAACCCATGATGTACGAGCAGGCCTTTAAACCGGAAGAGTAAAAGGGAGCGAAAACATGGGCAAGAAGGTAATCGTCGTCGACATCGACCGCTGCATGGGGTGTAAATCCTGCGAATTCGCGTGCGCCGTGGCCCACTCCGCTTCGAAGGACATGTACGTCATGGTTCAGACGGGCGAGAAACCAGGCAACAGGATCAGCGTGGAATCCTTCGGACGCAAGGCAATACCCGTGAACTGCAACCACTGCGAGGAGCCCGCGTGCATCATGGCCTGCCCGACCGGCGCGGTGCACCGGAAGGAAGAACGGGGGCCGGTCCTGGTAAACCCTGAGTACTGCATCGGGTGCCACATGTGCGTTCAGTCCTGCCCATTCGGCGTAATCACCGTGAGGGCGGACGGTAAAGGTGTGGTGAAGTGCGACCTCTGTGTCGAGCGCTTGGCCGCGGGGCAACAACCGGCGTGCGTGAGCTCGTGCCCCACGAAAGCGCTCCTCTTCATCGAGGAGGAGGAGTCCAACAGGGCGAAGCGCAAGAGGGTGGCTCGGCAGCTCGCGATCGCGCTTGAAGATGCCCCTCCCCGGGGGGCGTCACGATGAAGGTCCTCCCATTCGGGGGCCGCCCCTCCCATGGGGCACGTCATAAAGATCAGGCGGGAACCGGATGGTCAAGGTGACGGTGTGCGTCGGCAGCTCGTGCCACATCAAAGGGGCACGGGCGGTGATCACGCGCTTTGACGAGATCCTCAAGGAGGAGGGGCTCGACGCGAAGGTGGAGCTCAAGGGGTCATTCTGCATGGAGCGCTGCGGAGAGGGGATCAACTGGATGATCGACGAGGAGCTTCTCACGAGCACCACAGTGGACGAAGCGGTTCGTAAATTTCAGGAGCGGGTCGTACGCCCCATCAAGGGGTGAGGCGCTTCAATAACGGGACGCGCGGGGGGGAAGGGCTCTCATGAACCTGAGGGAACGGGGTGAGTCGGTCGCCCATGCGGCGTCGATACTGGAACAAACGCCGAACGGCGTGCTCCTCGTGGACAAGGCCACCCGGATACGGTATGTCAACCCCGCCTTCATCAAGATGTTCCAATGCGGGGGTGAGCAGCTCATAGGGGAGCTTGCTGCACAGGCCGTCCATTCGACCTGCTTCGAACGGGCGATCGAGGCCGGCGGAAGGCTCATGGTGAAGGAGAGCTCTCCCGAGCACGGGATCAGCTACCGGGTGGGGCTCTTTCCGATCGAAGGTCAGGACCTCTTCTGCGGAATTTTCATCGATATATCGGAGGAGGAGGCGGCGAAGAAACACTACCATGAGCTCCGTGCGCAGACGCTCGCGAGGGCTCAGGAGGTCATCTCCCGGCAGATGAAAACGGCCCAGGAGATCGCGAGGCTCCTAGGTGAAACGACTGCGGAAACGAAGGTCCTCCTGATAAAGCTCATGTCTCTCTTCCAGGAAGAGAGCGTGAAATGAAGCTCTACTACGAGTGGGGCACGCGCCAGATTAACAAGCACGGGGAGGAGCTCTGCGGGGACAGCATCGCTGTCTCGCGCCATGCAGAATCGGTCACGCTCGCCCTGTCCGACGGGCTGGGGAGCGGAGTGAAGGCGAATATTCTCGCGACCCTCACGACCCAGATCGCGATGCACATGCTCGAGAACGAGCTTTCCCTCGGCGAGGTGGTGCAGACGCTGACCGAAACACTGCCGGTGGACAGGGTGAGAAAGCTGGCTTACAGCACCTTCGTTATCGCCCAGTTCTTCCGCCACGGGAGCGCCCGAGTCGTTGAGTTCGACACGCCTCCGACGATCTTTCTCAGAAATCGAAAAACGCAAAAGATCGACTATGAAGAGCGAAACGTAAAGGACAAGACGATTCACGAGTCGGTTCTCTCTCTCGAAGCGGGTGACTGGGTGGTGTTCGTCTCCGACGGGGTTCTCAACGCGGGTATCGGCGGGGTGTATCCTCTCGGATGGGGGTGGGAACAGGCATCCCGTTTTCTCGAGGGGCACGCACACCGCGATCTCAGCGCGGAAGATCTGGCCGAAAAGATCGTCGAAGCGGTGGACGAGCTGTACGCGGGGAATCCCGGCGACGACGTGAGCGTCGTCGTTATAAAGGTGAGGCGAAAAATCGTCGTCACCGTCCTCACCGGCCCCCCTCAGGACAGGAGGCGGGACAGCGAGCTGATCTCGGGTTTCCTCAAAAGGGCGGGGAAGCTCGCGGTCTGCGGTGGCACCACGGCGAAAATCGTCGCGAACCGCCTTGGACAGCCTCTCGATGTCGACCTCAGCACCATGACGCCGGAGGTTCCACCGATGGCGAGGCTGAAGGGGATCGACCTTGTGTGCGAAGGGATTCTCACCCTCATGAAAACGAGCGAGCTGCTCGGTTCGGGGGCTGACCGGAAAATGGTGAAGTTCCGCACCGACGGGGCGGCGAGCCTCCTGCGGCTCCTCCTCGAGGCGGACCACGTCCACTTCCTGGTGGGACAGGCGGTAAACCCCGCCCATCAGAACCCCGAACTGCCGCACCAGCTCGGGATCCGCCTCAAAGTGGTGCACGAGATAGGTGAGGAGCTGAAGACGAGGGGCAAGGAAGTGACGATCGAACAGGTGTGAAAGGACGACGAGAATGGAAACGGAATTGAAATCCGATACGAAATCCGAGCTCGACTTCATCGACGCGATCGTGAAACAGTATGAAGGAGAGGAGGGGATGCTCATCCCCATGCTGCAGGACATCCAGGCGGAGTACGGCTATCTGCAGGCGGACCACCTGCGGTCGCTCTCCAGGGCGCTGAAGGTGCCGCTCGCCCGTATCTACGGCGTGGCCACCTTTTACTCATCCTTGCGGCTCTCTCCGAAGGGGCAGCACGACGTGACGCTCTGCATGGGGACGGTGTGCTATCTTAAAGGCTCCGCGCGGATCTCGGAAGTGATATGCGGCGAGTACGGGGTCGAACCCGGCGGGACGACGTCCGACCGCCTCTTCACCCTCAACCTGGTGAACTGCGTGGGGGCGTGCGCCCTCGCCCCGGTGATGATCGTGGACGGGAAATACCACGACGCGATGACCCCGGAGTCTGCGCTGAAGATACTGCGGGGGTTGTCGTCCGAGGAACGAGAAGCCGCGGAGCCGGAATCTGCGAAGACCCACGAGCAAGCGAAGCCCTCGGAGCCCCCGGTAAAAGCCGTAAAAGCCAAACGGGAAACTACTGCCGTTAAAATGCCGGCCGAAGAGGCTGCCCCGCAGGCGGGTGGTGAGACTCAGAAGAAACCTGTGAAGACACCGCAAAAAGCACCCAAGAAAAAGACGGGGAAAAAATAATGGGCACCAAAAAAGAGGGCGGAGTGGCGCAGGCAACCGACACCGGTTCGATGCTGTCGAAGAAGCTCGGCGACCCCACCGACCTCGAAGATCTGAAAAAGAGAGTTCAGAAGCGGCTCAAGGAGGCGAAGCGCTCGGTCAGGGTGTGCATCGGCACGGGGTGCGCCGCCAAGGGGTCACGGAGGATCCTCGAGCTCTTTTGCGAAGCCGCGGAGCAGTCGGGCTCGGACGTGAAAATCGAAGCGAAGTGCGTGGGCTGCCACGGTTTCTGCGAGCGCGGCCCCATCGTCGTCGTCGAGCCCGGAGAAGTGCTCTACCAGAGGGTTGAAGAGCCCGATGTGGGGGAAATCTTCCGCGAGACGGTGCTCGGCGGACGGGTGATAGAAAGACTCCTCTACAAAGACCCTTCGAGCGGCGCGAGCGCGGTCACCGCGGAAAAGATACCCTTTTACCACGCCCAGAGGCGTATTGTTCTCGCGTTGAACGGCCAGATCGACCCCACGAGCATAGAAGACTATATCGCCCACGACGGGTACTCGGCCCTCGTCAAGGCCCTCTCCTCCATGCAGCCCGAGGCGATCATCGGTGAAGTGGAAAAGTCGGGGCTCCGGGGACGAGGGGGCGGCGGGTTTCCGACGGGGCGCAAGTGGCGCACCTGCAGAAACGCTGAAGGATACCCTAAGTACATCATCTGCAACGGCGACGAGGGAGACCCCGGGGCGTTCATGGACCGCTCGGTAATGGAGGGGAACCCGCACAGCGTCCTCGAAGGGATGATCATAGGCGCCTACGCGATAGGTTCGAATCACGGCTACATATACGTGAGAAACGAATACCCCCTCGCGGTCACCCATTTGAGGGGGGCCATCGTCCAGGCCCGCGAGTACGGTTTGCTCGGCGACAACATACTCGGCACCGGTTTCGCCTTCGACATCAAGATCAACCGGGGAGGCGGAGCCTTCGTGTGCGGCGAGTCGACGGCCCTCATGGCGTCCCTCGAGGGAAGGGCGGGAGAACCGCGCTCGAAGTACGTGCACACCGTCGAGCACGGGCTCTGGGACAAACCGACGAACCTGAACAACGTGGAGACGTGGGCGAATGTTCCCCCGATCATCAACAACGGCGGCGACTGGTTCGCCTCGATCGGAACGGAAGGGTCCAAGGGAACGAAGGTGTTCAGCCTCGTGGGAAAGGTGGAGAACACGGGGCTCGTCGAGGTCCCCATGGGGATGACGCTGAAACAGATCGTCAACGAGATAGGCGGGGGGGTCAAGGGCGGAAAAGCCTTCAAGGCCGTTCAAACGGGCGGCCCTTCCGGGGGGTGCATACCGGCTCAGTTCATGGACTCCCGCGTGGACTTCGACGAGCTCACCAAGCTCGGGTCCATGATGGGCTCGGGGGGTCTGATCGTCATGGACGAAGAGACCTGCATGGTGAACTTGGCCGAGTACTTCCTCCGGTTCCTGAGGGACGAGTCCTGCGGGAAATGCACCCCCTGCCGCGAGGGGATCCCGCAGATGCTCCACATCCTCGAGAAGATAACCCACGGGCAGGGACGGAAGGGGGACCTCGAAAAGCTCGAGCGGCTCGCCGAGCTGCTGACTGAGGCGGCGCTCTGCGCGCTGGGGAAGACGGCGGCAAACCCCGTCCTTTCGACGGTGCGCTACTTCAGGAACGAGTACGAAGAGCACATCGAGCATCAGCGGTGCCCCGCGAAGGTCTGCAGGGGGCTCTTTTACTACGAGATCTCGGCGGATACCTGCACGGGGTGCGGGATCTGCAGGAAGAACTGCCCCGTCGAGGCGATAACGGGTGAGAGGCGAAAAGCCCACCTGATCGACCGGCAGAAGTGCACGAAATGCGGGGTCTGTTTCGAAAAGTGCCCCTTCAACGCGATAGCGAAAGTGTAGTAAGCTCCAAGG
>Ga0315286_10000612_pt1 | contig 30539 bp, 40 predicted proteins | sample YL17G10_0_MG_FD_205038 | JGI IMG/M metagenome (GOLD analysis project Ga0315286, IMG submission 205038) | Sediment microbial communities from Yellowstone Lake, YNP, Wyoming, USA - YL17G10_0 | ecosystem: Environmental > Aquatic > Freshwater > Lake > Sediment | place: USA: Wyoming | collected... | reverse complement strand
TTTGTTTTTTGAACCAGCAAGTTTTTTACTTGCTGATTTCTTTGCAGGTGCTTTCTTTGCTGGCTTTGCCTTTATTTTCGGCTTTGGTTTTGCTTTCAAAAAACTTTTGTTTTTTGAACCAGCAAGTTTTTTACTTGCTGTTTTCTTAGGAGCTGGCTTGTCTGGCTTTCTCTTAGGCCCTGCTGCAGCACTGGCTTTGTCAAAGGCTTCGTCGTATATGTCTGTGGTTTCTTCTTTCTTCTCTTCCTCTGTATCATAGCCTGCCATGAAGGCTTCTTCCTCAGGGCTTATCTCATCGTCTTTCATAAGGTCTTCCCTGCCTTCGTCTTGGTATACCCCGCCGAGTTCGTCCTGTGGCTCTTCGTCTTCTGCGTACATGTCATGTTATCCCTTGAGCCGGTGGTTTTTATAGTTTTCGGAAAAACCAGGCAGCTTTGCCCATGCTATACTAATACTAGAAAGTAACGAAAGAAACAGCATCAGCAGGCTTATTTTTTGGCCTTGCCATTCACTCTGGCGATGTAATCAGGTGCCATAAAATTCTTGCGGACAATCCTCATCACACTATCAGGCACATCTGATGTCAGCCTGCCATTGAAAAGCCTGTACCCTCCGAGTGTAGCTGTGAGCTTTTAAATGCTGGAAGAGCCAAAATCATACACTTTCCTGCCGTTTGACCTCACAGCAAAATAAATAGGGTTTATTTGGCTAGGCTCCTTGTACTGCAGGAGATAATAAGTCTCAATTCCAGACTCCATTCTTTAGTGGTAACCTGGCTTTTATTAAAAAGGTTGTGCATTAGAAGCTGGATTGGTTGTTTTTTTAGCTCATCAGCTGCCTTGCGAACTCTTTTACTTTGTCAATATGCAAGTCTTTGACAACCTCTCTTGTCAGCACTGTAAGGGCTGTTGCAGTTGCAGTGGCTTGGCTGGCTTGGGTGCCAAGAATTTTGTTTAGCTCGTCAATCGTTTTCTGGTTCCCGGAGCCTCCCATGGTGCAGAAGAAGGCAACTTTTTTTATCTTGTCCTTATTCTGGGAAAGAAAAGTCCTTACTGCTGGCGCTGGCATGCCTGCCCAGACTGGTGTGCCTATTATTATCATCTCGTAATCTGTAATGTTCTTTTTTATTGCTTCAATCTCAGTGAGGCTTTTTTTGAGGGCATCCCTGCCGCCAGCCAAGTATCCTTTCACTCCTTGCCTATTGGTCTTGTCAATAAGCTCTTCAAGCTCGCATTCAAGTGCAGAGGCAATGGCGTTTGCTACTTTTCTTGTGATACCTGTTCTTGAATAGAATACTACTAGCTTCTTGGCTTTTTTTGTGGCCACTGGCTTTTTTTGTGAACTTGTTTTTTTTGCTTTCTCTGCTTCTTTCATGCTTTTTCCTCGTTATCTTTGTCATGATTGCGTCTGTTTTCTCGTAGATTAATCTTATCCTCTGTGCGTTTCAGTGCTGTCCGGAAAAGTATCAGGTTCTCATGCTTGAGAGTTTCTATTATATCCTGTCTTCTCACTAGCTCTTCCTCTAGGTATTTTATCTTCTTTTTCAGGATTGAGATTTCCTCTTTTTTTTGCTCTTTTTCTTCATCCATCCTTTAGGATTGTTACTACGGATGGTTTTTAATATTTTTCCGTATTCGGCGAAATATTTTCGTTTTTTTCTGGGGAGGCTTTATTAAGGGGTTGTGATAATTAGTTTTAGCCATGAGGAGCAATAAGAACAATCACACAGCCATTCTCAAGCACCTGAGGCAGGATGCAAGGAAGAGCTTCAGCACCATGAGCAGGGAGTCAAGCATCCCTGTGACCACTGTCTTTGACAATTACCAGAAGCTGCAGAGTGACGGCATAATAAAGAAGCATGCTTCATTGCTTGATTTCAGGAAGCTAGGATTCTTTTATAGGAGCTTTGTGTTTGTCAAGGTAAAAAACCAGGACGAGTTCCTGAGCTTCATCAACACCCACCAGAGCGTCAACTCTGTCTTCAGGATTGATGTTTATGATTTTTTGATAGACACTGTTTTTCCAAGCATAAAGGAGTTCTACAATTTTCTTGACAAGGTGCGTGACTTTGACATTGAGAAGCTTGAGTGCCATGATGTCATTGAGCACATAAAAAAAGAGGAGTTCTTGAGCTGAAGAATTTGGTTAGATTGGCTTGTTGATTATTGGCTTATTGATTATTTTTATCTAGGAATTCTTTTATCTTCCTGGCTTTCTCTTCCCTGCCCATAAGCTTGTAAGCATCATATTCTATTTTCAATGGCATCACAGGGATGGCCAGCCCCTTGTACTCAAGCATTTCTTTCTCAGTTATCCTGCTCTTATCACTCCACTTGCCAGTGCTAAGCTTATGCTGGAGCTCGATTATTATCTCTGCCTTCACGCCATTGACATCCATAATCCCGTAATATGACCTGAAAGGCCCTTTTTCACTATACTCAACAGGCTTAGTAATGTACTCTTTGAGAAGAGCAGCCATTTTTTTGCCACTTGCTTGGTCAGTCACCAAATCAATGTCATGCACCTCGACATCCACTCCTTGCAAAGCAAGGTTGGCGCTGCCGATAAGCACCCAGTTTACATCGTGGTCTTTAAGCTTTTTGATTATGGTATTTAATGCTAGGTAGTGAGTATTTGGTATGGTTCCAATTGCTTTGTCCATCCCGGAAAATAATATGCCTTTAATTATAAATATTGCGGTGGAGTTTATTTATGCTTATGACTGTTTTTGAATCTTTTCTGCCATGACCTTTGCAAACACAAGATATTCCTTGTATAGCTTTTCCCCGAATTCTTTTTTAATCTGCTCTCTGTGCTTATTATATGCCTTCATCATATTAAGCCCCTGCCTCTTGTCCTGCATGACAGCTCCTTTGTTGGCGCCTAGGCATGTCTTGCCCTCGTTGAAGAGCAAGGTTGAGAGCACCATTATCTTGTCTTTGCTCAAGTGTTTCAGCTCAACAGACTGGTTTGCCACTTTGTAGTACGCTTCCAGCACATTCCCAGTTAGCTCTAAGTCTAGCTTCTTTATTTTAATCGCCGCCAGCCCCCCGTTTCTGATTCCAGTCTCTTTTATTACATTGTTAGGGATCCTCACGCAAAATGAGTTCCCTTGCTTGATCAACGCGTTGGCAAAACTTACCCATTCTTCTTTCATGATTCCACCTCCAGTGGCTTTGTAATTACAATGTAATTACTTGAACTATTTAAATCTTTCGTTTTTTGTGTTTTCGTATCCGAATAAAATTACGAGCAACCTGTAGGTATTTCCGGCATCACCGGGATATATCCGGTTTTCTCGCAAGAGCCTATTTTAAACACCTTCACTAAGCTAATTCTATTACGAAAAATGAGATTAAAAAACAAATGGAGGGACATGAACATGACCGATACTGAACCAATAGCAACTGAGCAAGCACAACCAGGCCAAGCTCAAGCAACAGGAACTCAAGCCACAGCAACCAACACAAAGACAGGATTTTCTAAAGGAGCAAAAGCCTTGATAGGAGGGGCAGCAGTAGCAACAGCAGGCTACCTGACTGTAAGAGGCTTCAAGAGATTCATCTGGCCAGAAAAAGGCAAATTTAAGCGAGGGATTCAAATCCTCTTGATGGGAGGGACCTTTTACTGGGCAACCCATTGCGGCAGTGTGAATGCCAAGATAGCAGATTTCTACAATGGCAAGCTAAAACCCACAGTCATAGAGATGAAAACTGGGAGAGAAAAAATAAGCAGCTTAGAGCAAAAAGCCCAAGCACTTGAGCAATCTAAGGTAGTAGTTGATGCTAATTACCAGAAAACCCAGGAAGCATTGAAGGCAGAATCTGAGAAGACCAAGAAGTTAGATGTTGATTATAAGATAGAGAAGGAAAAGAGCAAAGGGCTTGCAAGCACCCTGAAGGAAAGAGAAGCAAGACTCCAGGTAAAGGATGAATACATCTCTGACCTGGAAAGGCAAGTCAGAGAAGGCATGAAAAAGGTTGATGAGGAGAGAGATGTCGGTTACACCCCAGCAACCCAAGCACCTGCACTCGAGGAAAGGACAGTGGCCAATTACCCTTCGGACTCTGGCATCAGCGCATCTGGCTACAAGATTCCCGATACTCTTTCAAAGCTGGAGAGCAAGCTTGCAAGCAACTTCTCCTATATTATATACGTTGACAAGGATGAGAACAAGCTAAGCCTTTACCAGAGCAACGATGGAAAGCTGGATTTTGTCAAGAGATATAATTGTTCAACAGGGATCAATCCTGGCCGTAAGATGAGAGAAGGGGACAAGGCCACTCCCGAAGGGATTTTCTTTGCAGAATTCAGGAATTTCTCACCCAACTTGACAGGTCTCTACGGAGCAGGCATAGTGGGATTGACAGGAAACTTCAGAGGCATAGTGCTATGCGGAGCAAGATACCATGAAAGGATAGAAGCCATAAGGCAAGGAGATAACATCACCAATGGCGGAGTGATAATGGAAGATCCTGGATTGGTTGACCTTGACTCAAGGGTTGGGAGCAACTTCAGCAATGTAGCTTTTGTGCTCGAGCACTCTTCAAGGCCAATAGTCAAATGATCAGTGCATGATTCGTTTTGAAAGGTGAAAGAAAATGGCAGGAATAGGTGAGACAATGGTTGATTATGAGAGAAAGCCAGTAGCACTTCTCCCGCCTCATATCGAGCCAGCTAAGAGCTATGATAAGATTCCTGTTGAGATGAAAAAAGAACATGCTGGCACAAGAAAGCCAGCTTACAAGCCTAGGCTAAAGCTTCATCAACTCGTTGGTGCAGGATTAGTGCTCACAGGAACATTATTCACAGCCTTTAACCCCATGAGATTGCATTATCAAGGCAAGGAAAGGCAATCAGCAGAACAGGCAAAGCAAAGCAAACAAGTTGTTTTGGCAGAAACTGAGCTGAGACAAAGCTCTTATTCATACAGGCTAGGGCAGGAAGCACTTGTAAGCATGCCCGGAACTGAGCAATCACCTGATTCAGCCACGATTGATGATGCAGTAAAGAATTATGCAGCAAATCGCGCAGTAAAAAATCCAGAAGCAAAAAACCCGGAATTTATCACCAGGCAGAGGACAAGTTCAGCCAATGAGACCCCTAAAGTGCTTGAGATGATGCTCGATGCAGAGAAGAAAGGCAAGTCAGAGTATGTTTTTGTTGTTGACAAGGAAACCCAGAGGGCAAAGGTGTACAAGCTCACCTATGAGCTGGTGGATGAGGCTGATGTGAGCACAGGCAGGAATCAAGGGGACAAGGAGCGTAGCGGAGACAACAAGACCCCTAATGGTATTTTTGAGGTGCAAGGAGTGGAGAACAGCAGTAATTGGACTTACGAGGGAAAACTGGCTTACGGGCCAAAAGCTGCCAAGCTTAACACAGGAGCATGGGATGCTAAAGGCAATTATTACCCTGACAAGGATTCAGACATACTTGCCCATGGCACTAATGAGCCTGAGAAATTAGGAACTGCTGCAAGCCATGGCTGCGTGAGATTTCCTGATGAGCTGATACAAGAGTATGTTGATAAGGGCTACCTGAAGAAAGGCACTCTCTTTGCAATCGTCGAGAACAACAATTATGTGCCCGCAAGGATAAAGGTGGGGGCGTTAGCTGCAGATAATGCTAACCTGGCTGTGCAAAAACCAGCTAACCAGGCATATGAAAAATACGGGATGGATGATAAGAGATTAGGTTTCATCATTGATACTAAAAGCGAAGCTAAAGTTGAGGCTAAAGCTGTTGCCGACAAAATCGTTGCCAACAAGGCTGAGGCTAAATCTGATGTTAACAAAACTGATGTTAAAGGTGAGATTAAATGAGCGAAAAGGAAAGCGCAAAGCCAAAGCAGGAAAAATTGTTGAGGCTGTATGGCTATGTGAAAGACAACCTGTACCTCTGCCACTCTAATATGCAGATAGGAGCTAATCGCTTCAACTCAAACCTTCTCTTAGGATTGCTCACAAGTATCAACCGGGGAAAGCAGCTAACCATGGGGGAGTACGGTCTAGGAAAGACCACATCTGCAGAAGTTTTGCTCAGCATGGTTTATGGCATCCCAAAGACTGTGATGTCGTCCTGCAGCCTGAAAGGCCACGCAGAGCTCACCCAGGAGAAGATGACTGCAAGGCTTGACCTTGGAGAGCTTAACCAGGGAAATGAGAAGCCTATATGGTCGAACTTTGTGCTTCTCGAGCCTAAGATAGTTGACGAGCTGAACAGGATTCCTGAGTCAAAGCAGAACCTATTGCTATGGGGCATGGACAAGGGAGAGTTCCAGTACTTGAACGAGATAATCAACCTTGGAGAAGTGCCTATCTTCAACACGATAAATTACAAGGACTCTGGTAACACCAAGATTGTTGAGGCATTGATTGACAGGTGCGATGTGAGCGATGAGTCCAAGTTCCCAGGAGTGAACCCTATCAGGATTATCAGGCATCAGCATGTGCGCAACACCTATTCCAATAACTTGCTCAACCATAAGGAGACAGAGGACAAGCTCTACGAGATAATGAAGAGCGACAAGCCATATGGCGAGAAGAGAAAAGAGATGAATGATGCCCAGGAGAATTTCAAGAAGGTCCTTGAGAAAAGGACTGGGCTTGAGCTGCTCACAAGGGACGAGCTTGATGAGGCTTATGATGAGATAAAAAAAGTCAGGATCAGTGATGAAGCAGACCTTTTCCTTGATTTTGTGGTGTCAGAGCTTTACTCGTGCATGATGTTTGGCCAGAAGCGAAGCAACGAGGGGTGCATAGAAGGCTGCCATTACAAGGAATTGATGTGCGGCAAGAAGACTAATTGCGAGTCAGTAAGAAACACCTTTGCAGAGAACAAATACACGCAAAGCCTGGCTTGGTTACTCGGAGAAAAAGAAGTAACTGTGCAACATGTAGCGACTATACTGCCCTTTGTGCTCAACCACAAGATGAGGTTTGTGCAGAATTACACTGACGGGTTCAAGAAGGAGAAGAGGAAAGATTCTGATCCCTTGCAGATGTACGTCACCAAGAAATCTCGTGATGACCTGCTTTCAAGATGGTCAAAACAAAAGGATGCGCAGCAGAGCATGTTCAATCTCATGGAAGCCTATGGTGTGAATGAGAGGTCAAATCCTGCTGTTGCAAAGACCAAGCTTGCAGAAGCCCAGAAGCTGGCTAAGGAAGTAGGCCATCCTGTGTTTTATGATTACTTAAGAGTTGACTAAGCGTTCGATGGAGGACAAGAAATGTCATTGTTAGAGGATTTGTTAGGATTGCCAAAAAAGAAAGAGGAAGAGGCTGTTGCAGACAAGAAAACTGCAGCAGGAACAGCTGGAAGTGCTGACAAGCAACTACCTAGCACTGCAAGTACTGCCAAGCCCCTTTCAATAGATGATGAATTGGCAAAGGCCTGGGGTTATGTGCAAAAGAGGCTTTACTGCTATGAGCTTCCATCCCCCAAGATAATTGAGTCAGGTGAGATTGATACTGCCTGCATCAACATGAAGAGCCACGAGATAAGTATACAGAAGAAGTTTGTCGACTACCTAAGGAAGAAAGGGCTTGATTACCAGACCATCTTCAAGGGCTTGCTCTTGCACGAGGTAGGTCACTTCAAGATAATACCTTGGGACCTGAAGAACATGATAATGCTGACCTACAGGGTAGGGAAGGTATGCCCTGAGAAGAAAGACATGATCACCAATTATTTCATGGACGTGTGCCTGAACCTGGAGATGATACTTGACAAGAGAGAAAGCTCAATCCAGAAGATTTACCAGAAGCTAGACAAGGATTCAAAGACTGAAGCTGTGCTGAGCCACGTCTATGCTTTCAAGACAGGGATGGACTTTGATGTCCCAACAATAGGCAAGGACCTGAGAGCCAAGGTAGATGAGCTAGGCAAGATAAAGTTCACAAGCAGGAAGAGAGCTTATCAGAACGCTGAAAGGTTTGCCCAGATACTAGGAGAGCTGGAAGAAGACAAGGAAAAAGATGGAAAGCAAAAAAATAGCTCTGGAAAAGGAGGCTATTCGCTTTCAAAAGTTGATGACTTCAACCTCGGAGCGTATGATGAAAAAGAAGTTGAGAGGGCATTGAAGGATATTGCTAAGGAATTGGAAAAGCCCGAGAACTACAAGAAATTGCATGATTTTGTGAGAAAAGAGCAGGATAGATTGAAGGACAAAGAAGCAGGAGCCGAGGACAATGAGCCTGGTGCTAATGATGGTATTGATGCAAAGAAAAAAAGCATAGCCATAGGAGGCAAAGGCTCAGGCAAAAGCCCTGGACGAGATGCAAAGGATGCGCTCATTGACTTTTACAATGCAAAGGCAGAGAACTACGAGATTTCTGTCGAGAACAGGGATGTGCTCGGAGGAGGAGAGTGCGCTAAATCAGAGCTGAAGCCTTGGGAGATTGATGAGCCAGTGAGCAAGGTTGATGTGTTCAACAGCTATGGCAAGTACTTGCCTGAGATTTCCAAGGCATGGATTGATGCTGGAAGCCAGGGACAGAAGATAACGCAAGGCACTCCTGATCTGTTGATAATGATTGATAGCTCATGCAGCATGGACGACCCTGATAAGGAGATATCGTATGCTGCGCTTGGAGGAGTGTGTGCTGCGCGCCAATACATGAGAAAAGGAAGCAAGGTGGCTGTGGTGAATTTCAGCAATGAGAGCAAGACCAGCAGCTTCATGGATGATCCTCAGAAGGTTTCCAAGAACATATTGCATTACCAAGGAGGCGGGACAGAGCTTGAGACAGATAAGATGCACGAGGTTATGTCCCAGAACAAAAACTCTATTGATATCATGCTCATATCAGACGGCTATATTTACAATTATGATGAAGTGATGTCGGGGCTTGTCAGGAAGAAGAACACCAACAGGATCACTGTGCTTGAGATTGCCAGGGGATTTGGATTGGGAGGGTTTTCAGGAGATAATGACAGGTTCAAGCACAAGAAAATCCAGCTCTACACCATAAAGGAAGCATCAGACATACCAGGGGTTGTTGTCGGAGACATGAGTAGCAGGGGGTTGATGTAAGATGTCACAGGCAAAAAAATACTTTGTGGATTCAAAAAAGAATTACTCAGGCCAGAAGCCAGGAGAAGAAGCAATTGGAGGAAAAGAGGCAGCTAACAACAAAAACGGAAGTGGAGACGAGCTGATTGACAAAGTCATTGACGGCGTCAAGAAGAACATCGGTGAAGCATACTTCCCTAAGAGAAAAGACTCGCAAGAATACAAGGCGCCATTGCCAGAGAAAGTAACTGCAGGAGCTGATGATGACCTTGACGGATTGGTCAATAGCCCTGTCGGCAGCATAAAAGGCAAGAAAGTATCTGGTGCTGGCAATCCAATGAAAAACAGCTCTAACCCGCTTGAGTACATTGCAGGAGAAGTTCTGCAGAATGTGAGAGACAGCGTGGTGAAAAGCCCTCTTGATGCTACCTACCAGATAGCCAGGAAGCTGGGAAGAAAGGTAGTGGCTGAGCCTGTCAGCGGCATTGATACTATTATGCACGAGGCCATGATACTGGGGATTTATGCTTTTATTGAAGGATTACTGAAAAAGAAACAGCCATGAGAGCAATCATTGGCAATGCAAGGAAAAAAGTTATGGAAAAAACAAAGGTGATGCAAGAATGGGATTAGATAAACTATTGAAGCACGCAGTTATTGGAGCAGGAGCTATTTGGGTGGCATCTAAGCCGCTGGATAAGTACCTGAACAATAAGACCACTCTCAGCGCAGAAGAGAAAGCCAAGTATAAGACTCTGGTTAAAGGCGGGATACTGGGCGCTGTGACAGGAGACTACATCGGCGAGGAGATCAACAACGGAGCCAAGTACAACATCAATGAACGGATACAGAACATCGCGCTTGGAGCAGCTGCAGGAGCAGTTGGCAGCTACCTGATACTGAATGGCAAGCACAAGCAGAAGAGCGCACCAGCAAGCGGCGCTGGCGATGCAGCTTCAGGAGATGGAGATGAAAGCAGTGATGGCGATGGTGACCCTGCCTCTGGGCAGGATTTTGAATCAAGCTAACAGAATAGGAAATAATGAAAGCATATGGAGGCTACAAAAGCTAAGCTTTTGGGACCCCAAAATAAAAAAAATTTTGGAGGTAAATAAAATGGCAGAATTAGAAAAGAAAATTGCAGAGGCAACCAAAGCAAAGAAGGTCAATGTGATAGACCTTGGCAAGCTAGGCGTCGGCATACTGCTTGTCTACGATGTGGCAAAGAAGAAACTCTTTACACAGGACGAGGAAAAGAAGCAGACTTTAAGAAGGATTGCCGGTGGAGCAGGAATAGGAGCAGTGTATGACCTGGCGGAAAAATACGGGATGCTTGACCCTGTGAAGAAAGCCTTGAACACCTACAAGAAAAAGGATGCATAAGGCCAAATTATTTTTTTTTGTTTTTTAATTTTTAATTAAAATTCAAAAATATTTTTTTTTTTTTTTTTTAATGTTTGAAAAAAGAATTGATTAGGAAAGAAAAATGAAATATGCAAATAAACAGAGCATGAGCCCGTCAGAGCTAGGCCACGGGTTTGAGAAGGATGTCAGAGATGTGTTCCAAAGCAATGGCTATGTCAAAATAGATCAGAACAAATGGATGAAGAACTATGACTTTGACAAGGACAGCGCAATGAAGAGAGAATATGACCTGGTGATGTTCAGGACTAAGACGAGGAAGTTTTACATCATAGAGTGCAAGGCGCATTTCAGGGACAGGTATGTTGGCGTGAAGCAAGTCATGGAGTTTGACAATAAGCTTGAGAACAACAATGGCAAGAGCGCAATAAGATTGATGGTCACAGACACAGATTACACTCCAGGAGCAATAAGATATGCTCGTGGAAGGAATATCAAGTTGGTGAATGGCAAGCAGCTAGATCAGATGAAGAATAATGGCAAAGGGATGATCACACAAGTAGCTTCAAAGATGGTTTCGGCAGGGCTTGAAGGCATTGTCAAGGGGCTTGCCCGGGATTACATAACCAAATAAGATAATAAAATTAAATGAAAAATCAAAATGGAGGCTACAAAAGCTGTGCTTTTGGGTCCCCAAAATTAGAAATTTTGGAGGACAACAAAAGTAAAACTTTTGGGTCCCCAAAATTAGAAATTTTGGAGGACAACAAAAGTAAAACTTTTGGGTCCCCAAAATTAGAAATTTTGGAGGAGGATAAGAATGGGAGTAATAACAACCACGATTTACAAGATGTTTCCAGGGATTGAAGAGGCAGAAAAGGAGATTGAGAAGACAATATATGCTGGCAAGAAAGCGATTGACAACTGCAGGAAAGTAATCATCTTGGGAAAGAACGTCGGAGAATACATTGACTCAGGCAAGCCGCTCGGCTATGTGGACAAGAGCATGGATGTATTCACCAAAGGCATGAATAAAGCCTTTACAGGTGCTTTCAAGGAGATGATAAATGATTTTACCAAGAAGTACGGGCCTTACGGCTTAGGAGGCTCATTTGCAAGCAAGGCATCACAGCCAATAATCACGACTCAGCCCGGCTCTGGAGAAGCAGCAAGGAGGTTCTTTGTGAATCCTAAAGGAGAAGTCACTATTGAAGAAACCGCTGCACCTAGTCAACCGTACAAGCCTGGCAATGGCAAAGAGCAAGGCTCACAGCCATATGCAGGGCACAAGCCTCTTGGCCATGATTATATGAAAGGCTTGGAAAAAGAAGCAGAAGTTAGCAAACCTGTTGTTAAGCCAGCAGAGCAGCCTGCAAAGCCAATAGTTGAGCAGCCAGCCATAGGGCCAGCTGCGATTCCACAGCCAGTGGTGAAGCCAGCAGCAAAGCCAGTTGTTAAGCCAGTTGAGAAGCAGCTCACGCTTGACAGCATTGTCGAGGATTTCAAGAGGAAGCTCAAAGCTTTAAGCCCTGACATTGACGTAGGAGTTGATGTGTACGCTCCTGGCGGGCTTTTGCGTAGTTATGCAAGCAAGTATCATCAGGAAAAAGCTGAAGAAGTTGCTGATGTAGTGGCTGATGCAGTGTCTAGTTTGCCTAGGGCTGAAGCCGAGGTTGAAGCTAAAGCCTCGGGACTTGAGTCAAAGGTCAGTGCGCTCAAGGATAAGTATGCTGTGAACTACACTGATGTGAAAAGCAGCAAGGATGTGCTTGACTTGTACAACAAAGGCTACAAGGCCAAGGAAATAATCAGGGAGTCAAGCAAGAACGGCTACCGGGTGAAGAGTTACAAGGACGTCATCAGCAATGTTGCGTCTGCAATAGCCGCAGGAGCATCTTATGTCAGGGAGAAATACAACAACCTGATCGCGACTGCACTAGGAGCCACTGAGCAGCTCATCAACGACTACCTATCAGGCAAATCCTATGCAGAGATTAAGGAGAACCTGAAAAAGAGCACTAACGGCATGAATGTGAGCGACTCAAGCATCCTAAGAGTGATGCACAACTACGAGGCGAAATCCGGAGCCAAGGTGGTTGGGAAGAGGAATGGCAAAGCCAAGGCTAAGAATAGCAGCGCTAAGCCAGGAAGTAAGGCTGCCAAGGCAAAGAAATAGCTGAAATTATTTTAATTTTTTTCTTTTTGTTTTTCTTTTTTTTCCCTTTCTCTTTACTCATCCTTAATATTTATGTCCGCGACAATCTCCTTGACTTTCTCTTTCACTTTCTGCTTTAGGTAGTCGAGGTTTATCTGCTCTATATCTTTCTCAAGGGCTGCTATTGCGTGCTCTACCTGGCCCATCCTTTGCTCGATGTTCTTTAGCAAGGTCTCTGCTTCTGACATGTTAAGCGCTGCGATGCTGGTGTTTATCTTGGTAGCTACATCCTTGTTGAGGGATTTTATCTCGTAAAGCGAAATCCTCTTGTCTGTCAAGAACTCCTTGTTTAGCTTGCTTATCAGCTCTATTGCTTTCTCTATCTGGGCCTCTTTTAGCTCTAGCTCATGCAAGCTCAGGCTCATCTTGGAGAGTACTTCTGAGATGACTAGGCTTGTGTCGCTCTCAAGCGCTCCTAATGGGTCAAGCAAGTATTTATCTATCAGGCTCTCGTTTAATGAGCCGTGCTTATACTTCCTTAAGGGCCTATTGAGCTCTGCGAACAAGATGCCTAACTCCTTTTCCATTTCCTTGAGCGATTCCTCGTGCTTTTTCTTCTCCTCAAGCAAGGACCTATACCTAGTGTAGTCATTGCTCTCCTGAAGCTCTTTTATCTTATCATGGTACTTCTGCTTTTTTGAGTGCAATGAGCCCAGTTCCTCATGATGCTTTGCTTTCTCATTCTCAAGCGTTATCTTCTTGTCAATATCATCCCTGTACTGCTTAAGCCTTATCCTGGCTTCCCTTATCAGCTCCAAGCCTTCTGCTTCTATCGATCTTTGGAGCGCTGACAATTCATCCTCAATGCCCTTGACGCTCTTTATGACCCTTACCAATTCTTTCTCCACAAACTCCCTTAGGACTAGGTAGTTCTTCTGGGTATCTTCGGAAAGCTTGGTCATTGACTCTGAGAACCTGGCAGCGTAGTGGCCTATCTCTGAGTAATCATTAGGAACTTCTATCTCATCAAGGAACCTTTTTAGCTTTTGCACATAGAACTTCCTGTGGCCTTCCATTATGTGCTTTGCCCTGTCAGGGATGTTAGGGTTGAGAAGAGCTGCTTTTTCCAGCTCTGCAAGGCTTGCAATGCCTTCCTTGACTTTGCCCTCAATGGCTTTTTTTGCCTTTTCAACTCTCTCGTCGAGCTTCTTGCTCTCAAGCTGCTTGTCCAGCCATTCATCTAGCTCAGAGAAGTTCACCTGTGGCGGCTCTTTTTTTCTTAAAAAGTCAAAAAATCCCATAAAAATAGTAATGAGCCACCTATTTATATTGGTTGTGGAAGATGAGTGCCTAAGGGGTGAATAAGGACAGGCGCCTGCGGCCAGATATCACCTTAGTTTTATTTTATCAGGACAAACTATTTAAAACCAAATGCTTTGCTGAGGTTCAGAGGTGGGGGAGAGGGTTAGCATGGCTGTTGATGAACGAATAAAATCACTTGAAGAAAGCCTTAAGGATAAAAGCGTGGTGAAGCTGATAGGAGGCCCGGGCAAGTTTGTGGGATATGGCGGCTGGTATGTCGCTCTTCTTAATGATACCTGGGTTTGTGGTGGTAGCTTCTCAAAAAAGGAAACTCATGACCAAGCAGCAATCAGAGGTGCCCATGCAGCCAGGATTGTACAAGCAGAAGATATTGTTGAAAAATACAGGCCTAACTTGAGGATAGGATACAACTTACTGACTGGTAAGCCTATAACTGAGCATAGACACTATCACAGGGCTAGCCAAAAGAAGGTCCCTTTCCTACATTATCATGCATGAAATTATTTATCTTTTTTTCTAACAATAAAACATTTAAACCATCACTGCACACTGCCTTATCATGCTGCTTGAGCTGATTGAGATAAGGGATATCGTGCTGATGACATTAGTCATCGGCTTCATCTTCAAGGATGTGTTCCCAAGAAGGCCTAGGGTTGAGGTGCTTACTCCTGAGTATTACCTGGGCAAGTCCAAGCACAAGAAAACGATTGTGTGGAATGATTTCTGGTTTGCAGCAGCAGTTGTCGCCCCTAGCATCATACTGCACGAGTTTGGCCACAAGTTCGCGGCAATAGCCAATGGCATGACTGCAAGCTTTCACGCAGCCTATTTCTGGCTGGGCATCGGGGTGTTGCTCAAGATCATTGGTGTTGGCTTCATCTTCTTTGTGCCTGCTTACACTTCAATCATTGGGTCAGGCACTGACATGCAGTTTGCCTCAATAGCCTTTGCAGGCCCAGCAGTCAACTTAGTGATGTGGCTCGGCTCATTAGTGATTCTGAAGGCTAACAAGAACCTTAAGCGTGACACTCACCAGTTCTTGTCATTGCTCAGTAAGATCAACATGTTCCTTTTCATATTCAACATGCTGCCAATCCCAGGATTTGACGGGGCGCAAGTGTTTAGTGCATTATCAAAGGCATTTTTCTAAGAATATTTTTAAGCCTAGGCATCTTTCTCTTTGGTAATGGATTATCCAAAGCAAAGAGAAGCCATGGTGAATCACCAAATAGAAGCCAGAGGCGTGAGCGACAAGCGTGTGCTCAAAGTGATGAGAGAAGTGCCGAGGGAATTATTTGTTCCAGAAGGAGCAGAGGGTGAGGCTTATAGAGACCATCCACTGCCTATTGGCTATGGCCAGACTATTAGCCAGCCTTATATTGTCGCAGAGATGACTGAGCTGCTTGAGCTAAGAGGAGATGAGAAAGTTCTTGAGGTTGGCGCTGGAAGTGGGTACCAGGCAGCAATATTGTCTAAGCTTGTGAAAAAAGTGATTACTATTGAGAGGATTGAGGGCTTGGCAAAGAATACAGCTGAGCTTCTGAGGAAGAATGGTTATAGCAATGTCACAGTGATCCACGGAGACGGCACCAAAGGCTATGCAAAAGAAGCGCCTTATGATGCAATCATAGTCACAGCTGCTGCTGACAAGGTTCCTAAAGCTCTGATTGAGCAATTAGCAGAAGGAGGGAGGCTTGTGGCTCCAGTAGGTCATGCATTTGGCCAGGAACTGATAAGAATGAGGAAAATGCCTGGTGGCAAGCTGCACACAGAAGAGCATGGCGGAGTGATATTTGTGCCGCTGATAGGGGATGAGTGAGATTTTCGATGCGTTTAAATAGGTGTTCTGCGTAATAATCAGTATGAAAGATTGCATTTTCTGCAAAATAGCAAAAGGCAAAGAGCCTTGCCACAAGATTTACGAAGATGAATCTATGTTAGCGTTTGCCCCTTTACAAGAAACCATTATAGGCAAAGGCCACATGTTGATAATGCCCAAAAGGCATTATGCTGACATCTATGAATTACCGACTGAAGAAATGGATAAAATTATGAGGGCAATAAAATACGTGGCTACCAGATTAAGAGAGAAGTTTAATGCTAATGGAGTAAACCTGCTACATGCAAGCGGAAAAGCAGCTCAACAATCATGTTTTCATTTTCACATGCACTTAATCCCGAGATATCAAGGAGATAATCTAGATACTTGGCCAAAAACAGGCTATGTGGAAACTAATTTTCTAGGCGTATATAAAGACTTGCAGAAGATATTCGAATGAAGATTATTTGCGCCTCAAGCCGGCGGGGCTTTGCAAATTCTCGCGCCCCTGGGCTATATACAAAAAACTCGCACTCTTGCCCGCAGGCTCGCGCGCCGCGCAAATCATTCTCCTAATTAATGCATTATTTTCCTTCTTTCATCAGAAACCCTAAGCTGATTACCTGACCTGCTTAAGGACATCCTCGATATTGTACGGCTGGGTTATCTGGATGAACCCTGCTTTTTGGACAGGGCCTTTGATATACTTAGAAATCTCTGGCTCTGACAGCACAATGACTGGCGCTGAGCTGATTATCAGGTATTCAATCACTTTTTTATTGAATAATACAGCTCTTTTCTTAGGGCTTGCTTTGCCATATAACAATCCTGTGTCATAGATGACCAGGTCGTAGTTTATGCTATTGCGCCATGGGTGGGGGATTAATAGTTCCAGCATGTCGTCTCCTTTGGTGATGTAATCAACCTCGTGGCCTTCTTGCTTGAGCCTTGATACCAAGTCTTGGTGCTCTCTTTCTGGCTTTGCTCCTTCTTCTTGCTGCGGTCCGCCGAATAGTATCCTTGCCATGATTGTGCGTAGTCAGAATTAGTTTTTAAATCTTGCCATGGAGCTTATCAGATCGTGCCTGTGAGCCCTACTGGTGAGATTACCATCACGCACTTGTCATCCTTGCACTCAGTGCCTATGGCCTTGGGTGGGCAGGGCTCGCACACTGCTCCTTCGCATCCCTTGCTGTTATGGCGGCTCAGCTCATCCCAGTAATCAGCATACTTGCTGTTGATGGTTGTGGGGCATTTGCAGCAGTCAGCGCTGAAGACATCAATGCAGTCGCTGCTGAACTTGCAGCTCTGGACTTCCTCAATCGGGATTTCTTTGAAGCAGCCGCTGAGAAGCAGCGAGAAGATAATTATGAGCATGGTTATTGCGCGCATGATATGCCATACAGTGTTTTTGTATTTAAATCTAATGATATTTTGAGCATAGGTGAGATTCTTTTAGGTAAAATTTATAAACTACCTTTGATTAAGGGCATCTTGATGGGCAAGGGGAAAAAATCTGAGGTGAAGGAAGCTGGGATTGGCAATCATGCTTCTAAGCTTTTTGAGAAGCAATTAAAGGACTTGTCAGACCAGAAGCTCAAGGAATTGTTGCTCATCAATATGTACAAGCTCGCAATGGTGAGAGCCCAGGTCGAGGCTTTGACCAGCATCATGATGCGCAAGAAGATTGCCAGCTTTGAGGAGATTTGGAAGGAGACTCACGAAAATTTTAAGAATACTATTTAGTTCCTGTTTCATACTGTTTAAAAAAAGGGGATGATAAGGTTTAATTGAGGTGATTCTAAATGGTAAGAGTAGCAATCAATGGCTTTGGAAGGATAGGGAGGATGGTCTTCTACGCAGGCTTCAATGACCCTGCCATCGATTGGGTGGCTTTCAATGACCTGACTGACACCAAGACTTTGGCTCACCTGTTGAAGTATGATTCTGTGCATGGTAAATTTCCTGGAGAAGTAGGCTTTGCTCCTGATGGGCTCATTGTCAATGGCAAGTTCATCAAGGTGATTGCAGAAAAAGACCCTGAGAAGCTTCCTTGGAAGGAGATGAATGTTGATGTTGTGGTTGAGAGCACTGGATTCTTCACAGACAGGGCTGGCGCTGAGAAGCACTTGAAGGTAGGAGCTAGGAAAGTCTTGATAAGCGCACCTGCAAGCGGCGTTGACATCACCATAGTCAAGGGTGTGAATGAGCATCTCTATGACAAGGATAAGCATCACATAATAAGCAATGCTAGCTGCACAACCAATTGCTTAGCGCCTATTGTCAAGGTATTGCATGATAATTTCGGTATTGTGCACGGGTTCATGAACACAGTGCACGCCTATACTGCAGACCAAAGATTAGTTGATGCTCCTCACAAGGACTTGAGAAGGGCTAGGAGCGCTGCAGTGTCAATTGTGCCTACTACTACTGGAGCTGCCAAGACTGTTGGCGAAGTCATACCTGAGCTTAAAGGAAAGCTTGACGGAATCTCTCTCAGGGTTCCTGTGCCTGACGGCTCAATAGTTGATTTTACCTGTGAATTGAAGAAGGACACTTCCATCGAGGAGGTAAACAGGATTTTCAAGAGTGTTGCTGAGCATGAGCTCAAGGGAGTGCTTGCTTACTCTGATGAGCCTTTGGTGTCTGTTGACATCATCAACAATCCTAATAGCAGCATCTTTGACTCTATGTCAACAAACGTTATTGACAAGCGATTTGTCAAGGTCATCAGCTGGTATGACAATGAGTGGGGTTACAGCTGCAGGATGGTCGATGTAATCAAATTGTTATTATAATCATATACCCACTCATTGGCACGCAAAAACTCCAGGTTTTTGCTGTGACAATGAATGGGGCTACTCTTGCAGAATGGTTGATGTTATTAAAATCCTTGTTTGATTTAATTTTAGAGTGGTTGCGAATATTTTCAATATGATTTTGTATGGTTGGTGAGTAATGGTTGATATCAATATGGTCTCATTGGAGCTGAAGTTCTTGATAGGCTTTGTGTTCTGCTTCATTGCTGGCTTCATGATAGGCTTTGAGCGAGGCTCAAGGGAGAAGCCTGCTGGCGTGAGGACTCAGACCTTGGTTTGCATGGGTGCATTCCTTTTTACCATGATATCTCTTAATATCGAGCCTAATTCTACAGCCAGGATTGCTGCTAATATCGTGACAGGCATTGGCTTTCTAGGGGCAGGCATGATCATGCAGTACAAAGGCTCTGTCCAGGGAGTGACTACTGCAGCCACCATCTGGATGTCAGCAGCAATAGGCATGGCTATTGGCTTTGGCTGGTACCTGATTGCCATTATGGCATCATTATTATCCTTCTCTGTTCTCAGGCTTCCGCACTTCGGAGAGCATGGCCCGCCAGAGTTAGTAAAGAGGAATAATAAAGAAAAAGGGAAAAAATAAAAAGTTTTAGATAGCCTTCTGAGTTGTTGCTTAGTTGGCATGTTCAGGAGTCATAGCCTTAGTTTCTTGCTCCCTTACTTTTTCCCTTTCAGCATCTTGAGCTTCCTGAGGCTTGGCCTTAGGCACGTCCTCTGGCTTGCCAATCTGGCTCTCAATCTTCATGAGAGCTTTCTGATGGCCGCTCACAGAGGCATTAAGGGCGTGCTGGATGCTCTCCTTGGCTTGCTCAGGCACCTTGTCTAGCACTTGCGTCAACAAGAGTATGTGCTTGTAAGTGGCTGCTGCAACATCATGGGCTATTTGATCGTTCTTCTCGCCATTAGCCTCAGCCTTTGCAATCTCAGCCTCTGCATCTGTTAATGCGTCCTCCTGCTCCTTTGCAAGCTTCTCCACGTGCTTGAACTTGTTCTTCTCAATCATTTGGTTCATCTCAGCCAACCTTTCCTCGGCGTGCTCCAAGTGAAGCTCAGCCTTCTTAATATGATCCCTGGTCATGGCTAGCTGGATGCTCTCTGCAGCCCTGTCCAAGCCATAGAATAAGTTACCTGGGATAGTGCCTGCCTGTACACTTAGTTTTTCGCTTTGTTGAGCAGAAGAGAAAACTGCCACTAACAATAATAAGATTATGCCCATGAATATCTTAACTTTTACCATACAATCGAGAAATAGCCCTTTATTTATAAATATGTGCTCGTGGAGTAACTGGTTTTCGTCACTGGAAGTTCAAATTTCCAGAGTCAACAAGTGATTGGCTAGTGCAATAATCCACGCCAGTGAATTCAGAAGAGCTGTCATAAGCATTCAGTTGGGTAGGATGAGAAAGCCTAATCCTGATGTTCGTCTCATGGCCGGTTATTGGGTCATCTGCTGAAGCATCAACAGTCAAGGCCCAGCCTAGCTGGTTATCCAGATTGCCAAGGGCAGAGAAATGGACTGACTTGCCGCAAATATCATCAAAGGTCAAAGAATTGATTTGCGCAGAGCGGAAATCCTTGCCATCCAGGAAGTCATCATTCACATCTATGAACCTGACGTGCCAGCTGCCAGCAGGATTATTATTCTTGTCAAAGCCGATTTTGCCGCCAAAAGAAAGCTTGGCAATGTCAATTTCCATAATCCTGTCGCCGTCAGTCACAGTCCTGCTTTCCACAAGAGAGCCGCTGCCGCTGACCTGCTCCTTCAAATCATTGCCGCCAGCAGCGCCAAACACGCCAATCATGCCGACAATCGCAGTCAAAGCCACGACCACAACAATACTGATGCTGAAAATAAACCTGTCTCTCACGTTAAACACCTCGAACTAATGCGATAATTTAGTATTTGACTCAAGAAGTTATAAATTTTTCTATGAATAGAGAGAAAATAAAGAAAAATAAAAAGTTTTGATTTCTGCAGGCCATCGCTCTGACTAGGCTGCCCTACAGTATATCTTTTTTGCCTTTTCAAGGATTATTTCTTTTTGAAATTCTTCACCAAAGAAAGGCGTTTTCTCCAGCGCCTGTTTTATACCTCCAGCAATGGTTCCCAGGGCTTGGCCTGTTTCTCCGTCCATCATCATGGCATTTTGGAGATCGGTTAGGTATTTTCTTGCTAATTGTAGCCTGTTGAGTGAATCCGTAATATATTCATCAGCTGTGGGGAACATCCTCCTTATGGCTTCGTATTCGGCCTTAGTGGTCAGTGCTTTCCTCATGCCGTCTTTTTTAGCAACCTCGGTCAATTCAGAAACAACTTTATCCCTGGAATTTATCACTTCATAGACTACTTCATTGGCTTTTTTCAACTCTTGCATTGCTTCCTTGCCAAAATCATCTTTATCAAGTAGGTTACACAGCTTTTGGAGCTTTGCATCTAGCTCTTTTCTTGGAGTATATGTGTTTTCTGCAGCCTCGTAAGCAATTTTTCTTATGTTTTTAGGATCTGACAGCATTTCATTAATTGTTTGCTCGATTTCAGGCATTATATCTGCTGAAAGATCTTCATCTTTAAGCTCGTCATCACCCATTAGCCCTCCCATCATTGAGCCGAACATTGTTTTTAGGGATTCCTTTAGCATTGCCTGGTACTTGGGCTTGGTTAAAAGCCTGTAGTTTTCATCAGCTTCCTTTTTGATTAGCCCTTGCCTTACCTTTTCCTCTAGTGTTGCCTGCATTTATTATCACCTTGGTTATGTTATGTAGCTTGTCTCGGGCTTTAGGATTGCACGATGATTTATAAATATTACCATAATAACCACTAAATAATAGGTACAAAACTATGGTGGTGCTTTTCCGCAACTTTTTTATACAACCCTTTCTTTAGTGCTTGCATGCTTAACACTTTGAAGGATGCGGATTTCACTGAGAAGCTAGTTCTTCTTAGGGCTGACTTGGATGTGCCTTTGGATGATAAGACTGGCGAGATAACTGATGATTCCAGGCTAAGGGCAGCAGTCCCTACCATCAAGAAGATTCTAGATGACGGAGCCAAGCAAATAATCATAATGGGCCATATGGACTCTCCAGAGGGAAAGGTTGTCAAGTCTTTATGCATGGACAAGGTCGCTATCAGGCTCATGAAGCTTTCTGGCAAGAACGTCTTCAAGCTTGATGACTGCATCAATGTGAAAATTCCTGAGCCTGAGAATGAAAAGATAGTCTTGCTTGAGAACTTGAGATTCCATCCTGAAGAAGAAGCTAATGATGATGCCTTTGCCCAGAAATTAGCAAGCTACGGTGATATTTACGTCAACAACGCCTTTGCAACTTGCCATCGAGCCCATGCGAGCATGCACGCAATAACCAAGTTCTTGCCTGGATGCATTGGCTTGCAGGTAGAAAAGGAATTGGAAAACCTAGATTTCTCCACCATGACTAGGCCTATTGTGGCTTTGCTAGGTGGTGCTAAGCTTAAGACCAAGATCCCGATAATCCAGAAGATGCTTGTGCAGGCTGACAAGGTGCTTATTGGCGGGGGCATGATGTTCACTTTCTATGCTATGCAGGGATTGGAGATAGGCAAGAGCCTTAGTGATTACAATTATGCCTCTAATATCAAATTGATGCTTTACAATGAGAAATTAGTCCTGCCTAAGGACGTGGTGATTGCTGACTTCGAAACCGCAGGAACAGGTTCCGAGGATTCAAAAGCCGGGGCTTTTGTAAATCAGGCTGCAGGCATCAGGACCGTGAGCTTCAAAGAGATTCCTCAGAAGAGCATTGGACTCGATATCGGTGAGCAAGGCATTGAGGAGTTCAAGCAGGAATTAAGAAAGGCTAACACTATAATATGGAACGGTCCTATGGGCTATTATGAGAAGCCTCCTTTTGACAAGGCTACAGTGGAATTAGCTAAGATGATCTCTGACCTTGACTGCAAGAAGATTGTTGGCGGCGGTGACACCGGTGATGTCATCAACAAGCTCGGCCTTGCTGATAAGTATACTTTTGTGAGTTCAGGAGGGGGAGCTGCATTAGAGCTTCTCTCAGGCAAGAAATTAGTGGCTCTTGAGGCTCTTGAGAAAAATACTAAATCGGGGTGTGGCTATGGCTAAGAAGAATTTCTCGGATAAGGAAGCAAAGGCAGTGGGTGAAGCAGGCAGTCACCCGTGCAGTGGCAGAGAAGGACAGCACAATCCAGCTGCCAGTCCACATGGTGGGAAAGATCAACAGGTACAATAAGACCGTCAATGAGCTGTCAAGAAGGATTGGAAGAAAGCCCAGTGATGAAGAGCTTGCAAAGGAGCTGCAGATAAAGAAGCCTGAGCTGCGCTCAATAAAAAACACAGTCAACCCTCATGTTGCCTCATTCTCCACGCCAGTAGGCCAGAAAGAAGAAAGCACATTAGAGGAATTATTGCCAGAAGCAGATGTGGAAAGCCCAGAGTTCAGGGCAAGGTTCAACATCATGTTCAACAAGGCCATGGACATTCTTAAGCAAAAGCTCACAGAAAAAGAGCTCAGGGTCATCAAGAAAAGATTTGGGCTTGAAGATGGCCACTATGGCGACGATAAGACCCTGGAAGAAGTAGGCAATCAGCTAAAAGTGACCCGTGAAAGGATAAGGCAGATAGAGCAAAAAGCCTTTAGGAAAGTAAAGGATGCTTTTAAGCATCAAGGCTATCTGATGCCTGATAAGAGATGAAAGCCAAATAATAATTCTCAGATTATAAGAATAAAACAGAAAAAAATAATTCTAAGAAAGATTACCTCTCGTGGGGCAAGACCCTCTTCACAGTGATGGGCAGCACTCCTTGCTCAAACTCAAGCTTGGCAATATTCACAGGATTGTATTGCAGCTCCTCAATCTGCTTTGGAGTCAGCTTTACCATGAAAGGAGCTCCCATGCTTATCTGCAATGCGCGTGAGCCAATAAGCCTCGCCTTCTCGAACTTGGTGCACTCGTCGTCACTCAATGGTTCAATGTCGTTTGCCATATTTACAGTGCCTCGTTGATTTTTTTCCTTAATTCGTGGCTCTTGTCTATTGCGAGGGCTATCATCCCCTTTATATCTTTTGTGGTGAGGCTGGCTTTCCCGCCCTTCTGCAATGCGCAAAGGCTGTCGTCCTCAAGCACTGCTACTGTCAATCTTGCGTCAAGAACAGCTTCCTCCTCAAAAGTAGGGTCCACAATAAAATTGTCACCTATCTTTAGCACTGTTACTGGTACAGGCATGCTGCATATAGGAAGCTTCTCATCTGTCCTCTTGCCTATGACTATCTTGTCATTCTCAATCTTTAGCATCCTGGTGTTCTCCAAGGCTGCAAGCGCTGCCATGCCTCCGACGTCAATAAGGTTGCCGTCGTGGTTCAAGGGAAGCACGTCAATCATCACAGTCCATACAAGCTCGCCTACTCTTATGCAGAGCTTCTTGGTGTCAATGGCTTTTCCCTCTCTTATTCCTCGGTCAATCACTCTTGCCACTTCTATTGAGTCGATTCCGGGAGGGCCTCCTTCAAAGTTGGGGTTTGATAGCGGCAATAATTCGCTTCCCACCATCATGGTGCCTTGGTCCTGCGAGTCAGGGTAAGGCTCTCCTACCTGTAGCTTTATTCCTGCAATCACTTCTGTGTCACCGCACCTTACTAGTGCGCTTCCTTCTGCTGTCGCCACCACTCCTGTCTTTATCTCGATTTCACGGAACTCATCTTTCTTCCTTCCGTCAAGGCGTACGCCTTTTTTCAATGCTTCGTTGATGTGTGTCTTTAATTCTTGATTCATCATAATCACCTTTGTATTCACTTGTACCTGTCCTTGAGAGCTTTTCTTTGTATGTCTGCAATCCTCTTGAGCGCAGGCTTGACGTTCTCAATAGCCTGGAGCAGCTCTTCTTGTGAGACTTTCCCGTCCATCTGCAGCAGGGTTATCTCTTCTGTGCTTGGGACCATGGCTATTGGGATGTCTGCCACGTCCAGGTCATGCAGGTGCTCTTCTGGCCCGTCCAGGTCGACTGCTACCTGGTGGTCTACCACTCCGCAGCTAACTGCCGCCACCATGTCCTTCATGGTTATGCCTGCGTCTGCAAGCGCTATGCTTGCTGCGCATATGCCTGCGCACCTTGAGCCTGCATCAGTCTCAGTCAGCTCAATATAGACATCGACAACTGCATTAGCATAATCCGTAAGGTTGACCACTGGCAATAATGCTTTTTCTGTCACCATGCTTATCTCCTTGCTTCTCCTGCTAGGGCCTGGCCTGACTCTATCTTCTGTGGAAAAAGGCATCATGTTGTAGTTGCACCTCAGGATGCCTGTCTTTGGGTCTTGCATATGCTTAGGGTGGCACTCTCTTGGGCCGTACACTGCTGCGTAAGCAGTGGTCTTGCCTATCCTGAAGTATGCGCTTCCGTCAGCTTTCTTGATGACTCCTGCCTTGGCTTCTATTGGCCTTGTCTCGTTGAATCCTCTTCCGTTTTCTCTTTCCGTATATTTTCTCATAATAATCACCTATAATTATTGCTCGTAACGCCTATGTTCCTGGTCATGCCTTTCTTCATGCCCGTTTTGTTCCATGTCGCCTTCGCTTCTGACTTCTTCTCCTATCTCAGCGGCTTCAGCCATGACTTCAATCTTTCGGCCAGTGGCTTTCTCAAGATAATCCTTTATCTTCTCTGTTAGCCCGCTGATATGCGACTGCTCCTCAATCATGCCTATTGTGTTGACAGCTATGACTTCCATCTCAGGCTCTCCGCTAAGCCAGGCCATTCCGTTCTGCCCAACAATTATCTTGCAGTCAGTGGCCCTCTTTATCATTGAGACCATTGAGCCTTTCTTGCCTATAATTCTTGGCACCTTGTTGGTGTTCACGAGTATTATCCTTCCGCCCCTAAGCTTGAATAGGCCAGGGCCTTTGCAGGTAACGTCAACAAGGTTCTGGCTTGTGACATTGGTAATCTTCACCACAGCATAGTCCTCGAGCTCAAAGTACCTGGTGAGGTCTGCTCCCTTGGCTATGTAGCTGAAGCTTGCATCCTTCAGAGGCAGCACTGCTGAGTATGGGCTGTTTATCTCCATCCTCCAGCCGCTCATCAGGATGTCAATCACCTTGCCTACTATCATGTCGTATTTCTTAGGCATGTATCTTCCTGCCAGCGGAAGGCTTTTTAGCACCTTCCCGTCTATCATTATCAATCCTAGCCTGTTTGCCATTATCTGGCCTTCAAGCCTGTAAGTGCCTTGGCCTGGCAAATAGTTCATGCCTGTTGCCAGCACTTCTCCTGGGACAACTACGTCCTTGTCTTTCACTAACAATCTTTCTTCTGTCATTAAATTTTCACCTTTGTTGTTTGAATGTTATCTTTTTGTTTTATTCTTTTATTGTTTTTTCGTTGGCCGCGCAGCGCAAATAATCCTTTTTGTTTTTTTAATGATGGCTAAATGTTTATTTGGGCCTCAATGCCGGCCGGGCTATTTTATCTTTTCTTCACTTCTTTTTTTATCTGCTCAACTGCTATCTCTACGTCACCATGGGTCTCGTGCTTGAGGCTGTCAACGAGTTCATTGACCATTCCTGCTGGCAATTCGACTTTTGCGCTCCATGCGCCGTCGCTAAGCCAGGCCTCTTCAACTATCTTGGATTTCCTTGCGACCAGGCCGTAGAGCTTGGCAGCGTAAGTTGAAGGCAGCCTTATGTTCAATATCTTTCTCTCAAAGCTCAGGGGCAATATCGGCCTTAGCTTCTTTATCATCTCATCCACTTGCTCACTCACCTTCTTGAAGATGTCCAGGTGGACTTTGGCTTCAGTCATGGCATTGCTTATCCTTGTGGCGGTGAGAGGGGCTCCTGTGTTTGAATCAGATGCATCCTTGACAATCATCTCAATGAACTGCTTCTTCTTCTCGTTTCTTAGCTTGTCCCTGTACTCATCATTTATCTGGATGCTCCCTTCCTTTATTATGCGCTCAGCGATCTTGTCTGCGTCAGTAGTGTTGAACACTTCCTGGAGCACTTGCTCGCTTGCAAGCTCGCCTTTCAAGGCTTCCCTGTAGATGTGCTCTGATTTCAATGCTTCACGGATATTAGCTTCTCCGTGCCTGACCTTTATTGCAATTTCAGGCTCAATCACGATTTCAAAATCCTCGCCGCGAGTCTTTAGCTTGGCAAGATTCAGGCTTACTTTCTCCTTGTCATAGGTCTGGCGCATCATTATCACCTAGCTTTTTTTTATCCTTGTAAAAAAGCCCTTACACGAGCTTTCTTATCTTCTCCCTTGATACTTTCACCATCACTTTGTCTTTCTCATCAATGTAGGCAGCATCTATCCTTTCAGCGTCAAAGTTCTCAGTGATCACTTTCTTTAGTGCCTTGATGCATATCTTGAGGCCTTCCTCTATGGTGAGGCTGTCCTTGTACTCCTTGTGAAGTATCTCCTCAATCTCTGGCTCTCCCTCGCCAATCACGCTTGCCTTGTACTGATTGTAAATGCCTGTGGGGTCTGTCTCAAACAGCTTCTTGTTGCCGTCATCAATGCCCGCGATTAGGAGTGAGACTCCAAAAGGCCTCAAGCCTCCTGACTGGGTGCATATCTGCTTCAAGTCGCAGATGGTCTTGACTACTGAGATGATATCCACTGGAGTGTCATAAGTCAATCTGTGCTGCTGGGCCCTTACCTGGCCTTGCTCCACCAGAACTCTTGCGTCGCTCATGATCCCTGAAGCAGTAGCCATGACGTGGTCATCTATCTTGAATATCTTCTCAATCGCCTCTGGCACTACTAATTTGTCCACAATTCTCTTGTCAGTGACAAGCAAGACTCCGTCCTTGCAAACCATGCCAATGGCAGTGTTTCCTAATCTAACAGTCTTCTTGGCGTACTCCACCTGGAGCAGCCTTCCGTCTGGACTGAACATTGTAATCGCTCTGTCATAACCCATCATTTGGTGTTGTATTGGTTGCATTTTTCTTTTCCTCCAAATCTTTTTGCGAAAAGCTTTATCAAAAAGCTTAAGGAGGATATTCACTGCGTGAAATCCTCCGAACCGCACTTATTCTAGTTTGTCTTTAAGTTTTCCTATCATCCCACTAACTCTTAATGTGCGGATGGTTACCTCCTTGTTATTTATATGCTTAATCATTGAAAAACAAGCTTTGGTGTGCTCCTGGAACTTGCGCTCAACCCTGAGGATGCCTCTTTGCCTCTCAGGATTGTACTTCATGCTCCTGGGCTTGGCCTTGACTGCCATGAACACTCCGAGCAACTTGCCAATCTCAGCAATCAATGCCTTGTCAGCATTGAAGCCTAAAGGCTCCTTGCTAGTCATCTCATAAGCAATGTAGCGCTCCTTGTCTCGCTGGCTTGGCTTGAGCCTAGGAACTTGTCCCTGGCCTTGCTTTGGCTTGCTTTGTACCTGCTTGTTTTGCTTATTATTCTGAGGTTTATCCATTCTTCTGCTTAAAAACCTCTGGTTTTGACCGTCGGAGAAAAAAGCACTCGATTGCACTTGGCAATCGCCCATGACTAATCTGAAAATCTTGTCTTCAAAACGGTCGAATCCTCGCGCTCTTTTCTCTCTCAAAAGGCAAGAACCACAGGAGATTTAAAAAGGTTATGGTTTTAGAGATAGAGGTGGCCAAATAGTTTTTCAATCTTAATCCTTATTTCCCTTGCTTCTTTTAGCTCTTCTTTCTTATCTTCTTTGGTAGGGGCAACAATATCATCAACAGAATTGAGTATCTTGTTCCTTGCCCTGTCATAAAGGTCAGCAAAAGAGCCTTTTTCATAGTTTCTTGGAGCGATTTTAGCATAAAGAGGGCTATACTTCTGGTTCAAGGTCTCCACTAGCCCCCTGCTGCCTGTGGCTGCTGCCTTTTCCATTGCCAAAAGCATCTCATTAAGCCTTGAGTAATCAGTTTTCCTGCTCATAGCAAGTTGGGAATGAATTGATTATTATAAAGATTATGCAAGCACAAGCCATGCGGGGTGATGCCTCTCCCCAGCAAATTATATAAACCCGCGCCCATTATCCACTCTAGAGGTGAGAATATTTCTCATGGCTTACAAAAAACTTTGTTTTTTGAAGCCCCAAAAATTATAGGAGGTAATTTTTGATGGCAAAGATACTTTTTGAGATGATAAGCCCCAACTACCAGGTGCCGGGGATTCCTTATGAGGAAACTTTCAAGAATGTGAGACCTGTAATATTTGACAGGGTGCCAAGCATTGGTGACATCAGTGAGCTTCTTGAAAATTCTGATAAAGACACCCTTACCAATCCTTGGTCTTTGCAGGTCGTGAGGGGGCTTAGGGACTATATACCGACCACATTTAGGAGAATAACCAAGAAAATGCCAAGTGCGCTCATGGAGAAATACTTCCGCATAAGCGAGGACTGGATCCCTGATGCAGAGAAGGTCTTGCTCCAGCTCCAGACAGAAGTGGATGCAAAATCAGCAACAATAGATGCAGCAATAATCAATTCAAGGAGGGAGCTTGGCACTGTGGTCAACAAGGCCCATGTGCTTAACAGGCTTTACAAGATAGGCCAGCTCTTTGGGCACCTGAAGGAAAGGGAATACCCTATACTATTCGGAGACCTTACTGACAAGGATAACTGGGACCATGCGCTGTCAGAGATGAAGATGGTCTTTATGGAGTACATGCTTGAGTTGCCTGTTGGCAAGAGGAAATACCCGCGAAAAGTGCGCAGGGTAGAGGTTTCACAAAAAGAGCTTGAGGATAAGTACAGCTATGTTGACTGGCTCAAGCAAAAATTAGGGGATGACCTTATAGGGGTGCTGCTTTACGGCTCTGCCGCAAGGACTGACAATCCAGAAGAGTACTCTGATTTTGACAACTGGGTGCGGGTCAGGGATGTGAGAAAAGCCCATAAGCTGCTTGTCGGGACAAAGCCTTTTTTGATTGATGGCAAAGTAGTTGAATGCGGGGGCAAGGATGACAAGGAGCTGCCAGAAGGGGCCAAGCACATCGGTATTCACTTCATGCCTGAGTCAGAGGAATACATCATCAGGCACATAAGGTTTTTGCATGACTCAAGGGAATTCCTCAAGCACACCAAGGTCCTTCACGGCGAGTTTACCTTCCCTAAGATACAGCAGGATGAAGTCATAGAGAGAGGGATATCCCAGGCTTATGTGAAGCTAAAGACCATTGCTGGCTCGCTTAACTGGGCTTATTTTGCGCCTGAAAAAATCCTTGGCAAGCCTAACCTTTTTGAGTACATTGTCAAGAATGTGAAGTTCTTCATCCAGCACTCATTGAATGCGCTTGAGGAGCCCAAGTTCAGGGACAAGAAGGAGCTTAACAGGTTGCTTGCAGAGCGCAACATGTTCATACCAGAGTACAAGCCAGACCTAAAGTACATCAAGGACTCATTGATACAAGCAATGATTGATGTGCTCAAGCTCCAGAAAGAGCTGATAGAGTCCAAGAGAAAGCCTAACCTCGAGTTCCTGGTCGATGATAAGGCTTATGAGTGGAGCTCCAAGGAGATTGACAACTGGGGCATGTTTGACGATGATGGAGTGTGAATTTCTCTTAAGCCTCACTCCTTGAATTCATCATATTGCTTCTTGTAGAAAGTGTGGCCTTTCTTATCTACGCTTGCATAATAATCATTAAGCTTGCTGAACTCCTGCTTTCCGACTCACATGTGCATGTAATTAAGCAGGCAGTCAAGGGTCTGCTCAATCCTAGCGGTGTTCCTGCCCTTGGAGCGAATGATGTCATCAATCTCTTGGTTCAGCACAGGAAGGTTAGCTTGCATCTCGTTCCTTATCTTTTTCAAGCTGCTGACTATGTCCTTGATAAAGCCTTCATCTATAGTAACTTCTTTATCCATGCTGAGGAGGGAATGCGCTTTTATTTTTAATACTTTTCACTTTAGTGCGAGGGTTCGCAAGAACCCTGCGGGTTGAGCCAGTGGGCGAAACCCGTCAGTGAATTGCGATATCTTTACCCGAGCAAGGTAGAAAAGTTTTTTATTCTTGGTTTCTCAAAGAAAAAA
>Ga0315286_10000611_pt1 | contig 30541 bp, 31 predicted proteins | sample YL17G10_0_MG_FD_205038 | JGI IMG/M metagenome (GOLD analysis project Ga0315286, IMG submission 205038) | Sediment microbial communities from Yellowstone Lake, YNP, Wyoming, USA - YL17G10_0 | ecosystem: Environmental > Aquatic > Freshwater > Lake > Sediment | place: USA: Wyoming | collected... | reverse complement strand
CTGCCGATCGGGATTGCTGCTCGGCGCCTTGAAATGCAGGAGGCGCAGATTAGCCAGTCCAAACACCACGAGCATGAGTCCGGCGGCGAATCGCCAATACTTGCCCGCCGAGGCGCCCGCGGCCTGGCCAAGGAGACCAGTGACTATGCCGAGCCCGGCGAGAGAGAGAATTATCCCGATCGTGAAAAACAAAACGACGAGCATGAGCCGGCGGCGGCCCAGTCGCTCCCCCAACGTTCCGGCGTACCCGGCCACGGCGCCGATCACCGGGAGCGTGCAGCAGGAGCTCAGCGCTCCGAGAATGCCGAGCAGGAACGCTGCTGGAAGACTTATGATGCCGAGGCGATCGGCCGAGAGTGCCTGTCGAATCCACTCCTCCATTAGACCTCCGTCAGCGGCTGCCGCACGTGCGTTGGCATGCGGTGCTGTCTGCTCCCTTGGCCGGTTGAGCGGCGCATTTGGCCGCGGCGCTTCCACCCGGACAGCATGAGCGTCCGGCTGGAGCCGCCTTTCCCGCGGCCGGCGCGGCGGTCGCGCCGCAGGATTCGGCCTGCGTGCACGAATCGGCCGCGCGTTTCCCCATGAGCGAATACGCGCCGACTCCGACTGCGGCGAGAATCACGATCACGGCGATCAACGTCCCGAGCCAGGGCCGGCGCGGCGGAGCGGCGCCGCACGCGCAACCGGCGATAGACCCGTTCACCTGATCCGATCCACCCCCGCAGCAATCCTCCCGACGCGTGTCGCTATTCCTTTCGTTTTCCATTATTTCCTCCCGTTGTGGAGTCGAAGAATGATGCCAAGAGCTTCAAGGTGCTTCCGCTGATCCGGCACTCGATCCTTTGGCCGCGGCGCTCGACCTGCATGAGACCGGAGCTCCGCAGCTCCTTGATGTGATAGGACACGGTCGAGGCGGCCAGACCGAGATCCTTGCCCAGATCGCCTACGCAGCAGCGCAGCCCCTCGACGCTTGTTTCGCAACGCCCTTCGGGAAGGCACCGCGCGGCGAGCTTGAGGAAAATGCGCAGCCGCTGCGGGTGGGACAGCGCCTTGAAGATGACGGTGAAACGATCTACGTCATGTTTTCGATATTTCGACATAATTCGAAATATACGGCCGGCAAGCGCTATGTCAAGCGGGGAATACAGGAACGCGGCCGATGCGCTCGTATTGACTTTCGACCTTCAAGGCGCCCTGTCAAGCCGACGTTTTCCAATCCATCGACAGCTTCTTGCCGCTGGCCGCACATTCCCGCAGGTAGAGATTGATCAAGGTCTGGTAAGGAATGCCGCTCTCTCGAGCGAGCTCCTTGAAATATTGGATCGTGCCGCCGTCCAGGCGAATAGTCACCGGACGCCTCAACCTGGAAGCATACGGATTCTTGCGCGCCTTGGAAAAATCGTATTCCTTTCTCATTGCATCCACCTTCTGTTGTATCGCTCCCGTTCTTTTCGAGTCGCCTTGCGAGCGGAAATGATGCGAATCACATCTCCCCTTCGATAGCAATGGCACACAACAAGCGTTCTCAAATCTCCACTCAAACCAAGAAGAATAAATCGGTCTTCGGATTCCGAATGATCCGGGTCGTCTATCAATAGCGCGTGATCATCCGAAAACACCGTTCCCGCCTCTTGAAAAGAGACTTCGTGTTTTCGAACATTTTCTTCGTTCTTGCGATCGTCCCATTCGAACGATAGATCAGACATATTTATATTATATGTACAATGTACCTATCTGTCAAGAATAAAATAGCCATCCTGCCCTGAGGCGAATCCATATCACTGATTCCTGAGAAGGCCGAACCTGTTCTCTCTGAGATCGATGATAATCGTGTACTCATCGTAGAACAGGGCGTTCCCCAGAAGCCCATCCGTCTCCACGAGCCCCGTCGATTCGAAGTAGGCGATTGCGTTCGGTACCTGCAGCGTTCCGATCGTGAGCGTCCCTTTGACGGGAGCGCCCACAAGGGTCACCTCTTTTCCCCATGAAGACACTTTGATTCGTATGTTGCTCTTCTCGGTCCCTTGCAGGCCGGTCAACCTCCGCCATATTTCCTTCGTCGTCGTTATCGGCAGCATGCTCGCGCCGGTATCGAGGAAGAAATTCTCGGAATACATGTCGCCAATCCGCACGGGGACGAAGAGTTTGTCGTTTCGTCTCTGCAAATCGACGAAGCTCGCCTTGGAAACGAGATCCTCGAGCGCCCCGTCGAGCGAATCGGTGAGGCAAAATCTCCTGTTTGGATAATCGAGAACGAGCACTTTCCCGGCCAGCATATCCTGCCCGACCGTGCCGATGAGAGCGCGCTCTTTCATCGCGCCGAGCGAGTCGCCGAAGTCTTCCCACACGAACACCGGGAAGGAGTCGAATGGACAATTTCCGATCGTGCCGCTCAGGGCGATGAAATCGTCCCGTCCCTCGATGCGTTGAGCCGGATACTTCAACTGATCGAAGGGTATCTGGTACACCACGGTGACGTTGCATCCCGTGTCGAGCTGCATCCAGTAAACATCCGGTTTGTGCTCGAGCCGCACCGGCACCATGAGCGTCGCCCGGTCGAATGCCTTGTCCCCAATCGACCCGCCGCTCCATTCAAAGCTGGACCACGAAATGCCCTGTGGATAGCTCGCCGAGGCAAGCGCCAGAAAGATGGTCAATGACTTGATCGTCATAGGCTCACCTGGGCAAGAAGGAAATGCGGTTCAACGCTAGCATCAGCTGCGGCCGCGTCCGCCGCCCCGGCGGGCCGGCGCGCCGCGTGCTCCGCAGGCGGCGTGACGGCAGCGGCCGTCAGCTGCATGCGGAGTTAGCTGGCTCTCCATTTCTGTCTACACCTTCACATTGAAGAAGATCTCTCGCGACTTATGACGCCCATCGATGCTCGCCCGCCCCGTGGCAACCAAAACGTAGAGCATGTTCAGCGCAGCCAGATGCGAAGGCACGAGGCGCCGGCTTTTTGAACGGCTGAAGACGACCTTTGCTGTAAGCCCTTGCTGACCACGCAGCCGACGGTAGAGTTTGTCTACGGCGGATCTGCTAACAAGATTGAAGTTGCCCGCATCGCGCTTACTGAGGGAAACAGACATGACAAAATACTGCCGGGCGCTAGACAGGACATAATAATGCTGGCGCTTGCCCTGCACTTCTCCGTGGAAATCCAAGCCAGTGGTTAAGCTCTTGACGCTTAGCTTCATCATCCTCCGTGCGCTCGCTTACCAAATTCAGCCCAAATAACGCCAGCTTCACCTGCGGGCGCGTCCGCTGCTTCAGCGGCTTGGCGCGCCGCGTGCTCCGCGGGCGGCGTGACGGCAGCGGCCGTCAGCCGCATGCAGAGTTAGTCTGGACCATCGAATATCCATCAACCTATTGCGTGAACCGAAGTCGCCCCAGGATGAGCCTATACTCCGGATCAAGCATATCAAAAACGGACTCGGTCCCGTCGATGATTATCTGGATGCCCTTTCCATTCACTAATGCATGAACCAGATATACCTTGTGTGCTATTCCTGCGGGGTCATCATATTGCGCCAGATAACAAAGACTGCCTGGATCCCCTGGAGTGGCCCACGCAAGTTTCACAGAAGACATGTCGCGGTAGGCTGCCTGGGTACGTTTGGCAACCGAATACTCTATGAGATCGACTCCCCGGGGAACTTCTTCTGCAAATACTGCTAGATTCGGAATGATGCGACGCGCCTCGGAATCATAAACGGTCTGCCGGCGAAAATGATACATCGTCACGCCTGGCTTCTCATAAATCTCAGGCTTTCTTTGCCAGGCTCGAGGCAACGAAATCTCAATGTGCGCAGAATCCAGCGTAATCGTTTCAAGAGTGCCAGGAGTTTCAATCGAGGCAATGTTGAATGAATCATACGAAGGCGCCGAGCATGTCGAAAACACTGCGAGAAAGAGCAATGGCACCAATAGTAATTTCATAAATCAAATCTCAGACTAACACCGCGGATAAGCTGCGGGCGCCGTCCGTGCCGTCGCGCGAAGCGCGGCAGGGCGCCCGTCAGCTTCATCCGCTTGTTGGACAGCCTCGTGCGCATTCCCTTCGTCGACTTCGCTACTTCTGCCTCTTCGGCTTCAACTCCAAGCCGAGCTGCTGGTACAGGCCCAGGTTGTCTTCGATAGCCCACAGCTCTGTGATCCTACCGTTCGCAACCCGGAGCAGGCATACGCTCGACATCGTGACTTCCTTGCCCGTCGCGGCGACGCCGTCGTACTCGGCCTTGTGCGTCCCCTTCTGCACGATCTTGACGGCGACCTTGTCCCCCTCGGCCATCATGTCCTCGATCGAGTGCCGCCAGTCCGGGAAGGACGTGTAGTGCCGCTTGACGAGCTCGAAGGTGGCCTGCAGTCCCATCGGTGTCGACAGCCCGGGCGCCTTGAGGACGTAGTCAGCGGAGGCGAGCTCCTGAAGCTTCGGGAAGTCGTTCTTGTCGATTGCCGCGAAGAAGCTGCGGACCAGCTCCTTGTTGTGGGCCTCGGACTCCGCTTCCGCCCTGAACCTCGCCAGATCCGCCCTTGAGGAATCGTCCTGGCACGCCGAAGCGAAGCACAGCAGGAGTACAATCGGAATCGCCAACCGATACTTGTTCACGTTCCCTCCTCCTTCCTCGTGCGTCTCACCCTTAGGTCTGCCCAACTCAATATAGACAGTTCTATGTTGCGCAGATAGTACTGCGAATCCTCGCTGTGTAGCAGAGCCGTTTCCCTTTGGGATTGCCCTTATTCTATCATAAATCAAGCGGCTACAGCAAGGCATGTTCGAGGCAGGGCATGATAGACTGCGAGCGGTTGCAGTGATATGCAATAATAGCTGCAGTTATCCACGTTCCTGATACCTCTATGCTGCAAGAACCCCGTATGGATCAGTAATCTACGCTCTGGCGCATGTCGCGACTTGACCCTCACAAACCAACGACAGGCTCTCCGCAACGAGGCTCTCCACCCCGAGCTCGCTCTCGACGCGGCCGCGGATAAGGAACGGCCCCGGGCTCCGCACGAGCACCCGCGCCGCGCGTCGATACGCCTCGGGGAAAAAGGTCGCCTCGAAGCGCCCCCACTGGTCGGAGAACGTCACGAAGATCATCTCCTCCATCGTCTTCATGGTGCGCGTCGATTTCCAGGTCACCTTCCAGCCGATGATATCGACCTCCTCGCCGACGCGGCGCGGGAGATCGATGGAGCGGATGATGCGGCGCCCGGCGCTCCTCGCATCGAGGGCTTCCGCGACGTGCGGCCCGAACATCTCGAGCGGATGGCCGCTCACCGCTAAATCGAGCGTCTCGAGCTCGAGGGCGATGCGGCGGGGAAGGTCGTACTCGGAAATGCGGGGAAGCCGGCGGATGAGCTCGCGCGCATCGCCATCGTGAGAGCCCGTTTCCTTCGGCCGCAGGAGCTTGAGCTCCCAGAGGAGCTCGGGGCGCGTTCGCCCGAAGTTTGACATCGCGCCGCAGCGGACGAGCGTTTCGATCTCGTCGCGCGAGGCCGGCGCCTTCTCGAGAAAATCCTCGAGAGACCTATACGGCCGCCCGGCCACAATCTTCTCCGCCGTCTCGGCCGAAAGCCCCTTCACCTGCATGAGCCCGATGCGGAGCGCGCGGCCGCGGCCGCGGTGCCGCACCCTGCTCTCGTTCACGCACGGCGGAAGTATCTCGATCCCCATGCGCCGCGCCTCCTCGAGATACTCGCCTTGCGAGTAGTACCCGCCGCCGTTCGAGAGCACCGCCGCCATGAACTCGGCCGGGTAGTGCGTCTTCCAGTAGACGCTCTCGAACGACTCGAGGGCGAACGAGGCCGAGTGCGCCTTGCAGAAGGCGTAGCCCGCGAACGACGCTATCTGCCGGAATATCTCCCCTGCCGTCTCCTCGCCGATCCCCCGTGCGAGCGCCCCGCGCATGAAGGAGGCGCGGTAGCTCGCAAAAGTCTCGTCGTCGACGTTCTTGAACGACATGCAGCGCCTCAGACCGTCCGCCTCGCCGAGACTCATCCCGGCGATGGCGACGGCGATACGGATCACCTGCTCCTGGTATATGAGGCAGCCGCACGTGTCGGCGAGGACGGGCCCGAGCGCGGGGTGAATGAGCGCCATCGGCTCGAGCCCGAGGTGCCGGTGCAGGTACTGCCTCTTTCCCCCGTAGCTCGACACGCCCGGCCTGATGATCGAAGAGAGCGCCGTGAGGACCTCGAAGTCGTCGCAGCGCGCCTGCCGGATGAGCTGGACCATGGCGGGGGACTCGATGTAGAAGCAGCCCTCCGTGCGCCCCGCGCGCAGCGTCTCGCGCGCCGCCGGGTCGCCGAGGTAATCGATCCGTTCGGGATGAAGCGGTCGCCCCTCGTTCTCCTCGGCCATCGCGCCCGCTTCCTCGATGACGGCGAGCCCCTTCTGGCCGATGATATCGACCTTGAGGAGCCCCGCCGCCTCGACCTCGCGCATCGACCACTGCGTGATCTCGTAGCCTTTGTCCCCTCGCTGGAGCGGGATGAAGTTCGTGATGGGCTCGGGGCAAATGACGAGCCCGCACGGGTGCGTCGCCATGTGCCGGGGAAATTCCCCGATGCGCACGGCGAGCTTGAGGATCGTGCGGAGCGGCTCTCGGTCGAAGGGGATGTCGCCCGCGGCCGGAGAGATCGCGCACTCCTCCTCGAGCCGGTCGACCGAGGCGAAGTACGGCAGGCGCTTGATGAACGGATCCACCTCCCCTTCGGGGATACCGAGCGCCTTCGCGATCTCGCGGATCGCCGCGCGCGCCTTGAGCGTCGAGTAGGTGCCGATCATCGCGACGCGCTCCGCGCCGTAGCGTCGGAAGATGTAGCGGAGCACCTCCTCGCGGTCGTCCGTGCCGAAATCGATGTCGAAGTCGGGAAGGTGCGTGCGCTCGGGGTTGAGGAAGCGCTCGAAGAAGAGGTTGTGCCTGAGCGGATTCACGTGCGTGATCTTCAAGGCATACGAGATGAGGCTGTTCCCGGCTGAGCCCCGCCCCACCGAGCGCATCCCGCGGCTCCGCGCGAAGCGGACGATGTCCCAGCAAATGAGAAAATAATCGGCGAGCCCCTTCGCGCGGACGACGTCGAGCTCGCGCTCGAGCGTGCCCGCCGCCTCGCTGCACTCGCTCTCCCCCATACGTTCCTTAAGCCCCCGCAGCGCAAGGCGCCGAAGCGCCGCGAACGGCTCCTCTCCCCCGTGGAGAGAGAATCTCGGGAGCTTGAGCGAATGGAGATCGAGATCGAAGCGGCAACCCTCGGCTATCTCGAGGGCCGTCTCGAGAGAGGCGGGATCGTCGTGAAAGGTCCGCGCGACATCGGCGGGCGAATGAAAAAAGGCCGAGGGTGTGACCGCGGCGCCCGGCGGGAGCGTCCCCACCGTCGTGCGCGTCCTGATCGCGGTGAGGACGCGGTGCACGAAGTGCTCGCGAGGCTCTAGAAAAAAGACATCCCCCGCGGCGACGGTTCTGAGGCCCAGGCGCGCCGCCTCGCGGCGCAGCCGCCAGCGCTTCTCCGTCCACTCGCGCCCGGTTGCCACGGGGAGCGCCGCGAATGCGTTCGCTCGGCCCCCGAGCCGCGCGAGCACGCTCTCGGCATCGGCGAGGGCGTAAACATTTTCCGAAAGATGATCGAGCGCGGCGGCGAGGGAGAAGTCTTCGTCGAGCCGCCGCCGCGTGACGAGACGGCATAGCTCGCCGTATCCCCCGCGCGTTCGGGCAAGGAGCGTGACGCGCCCGATGTCGCCGGTAAGTTCCACCCCGTGGATCGGCCGGACACCCGCCTCCTCGCACGCACGCTCAAACGGCACGACGGCGTACATGCCGTCCGTGTCGGTGAGGGCGATGGCCGGCATCCCCGCTTCGGCGGCCGCGCGCACGAGATCCTCGACAGGCCGCGTGCCCGCGAGCATGGAGAAGTTCGAATGTACGCGCAGGTGAACGAAGCTCACGCGAGCGCCCTTCCGAAGGCCGGCGCCGCGCGCCCCGGATACGCGGAGCGCAGGCGGTCGAGCGCGGCGTAGAGCTTCCCCCTCCGTTCGACGGCGGCCTCGCGATCTCCCGCGAAAAGCTCGAGCTGGAGCGGCGCGGGCGTAATCCGCCCCGCCGAGAGGACGAGGCTCCGCACCCGCACGCGCCTCGCGTAGGCGCGCGCGAAGATCTCCCGCGCGGCCTCATAAATGGAGAAATCATCCGATGCAGGCGCTTCCGCTCCCCCGGCGCTGCCCGCCTCCTGCGTTCCGGGCCTTCCCATTCCTTTCGCCGCCATGCCGTCCGCGTACCGCACCTCGAGGCCGACGGCGCCCGCGAGCGACCGCTCGGCGCGAAGCTTCTCGCCGAGACGCTCGGCGAGACGGTAGAGCACGCCTTCGAGAAAACGGTACTCGACCCGGTCCGGCTCGAGGATCTCCTCCACGGTGAACCGTTCGTCGATCTCAGGGCGCGTCCGCACGGGCGCCGTATCCTCGCCGAGCGCTCCCCGGTAGAGGCGCCTCCCCCACGAGCCAAAGCAGAACGCGAATATCTCCTCGGTGAAAAGGAGAACGTCACCGACGCGCGCGACGCCGAGTTCGCAGAGCGCCGGTGCGCGCTTCTCGCCGACGAGCGGAAATCGCGCGACCGGCACGGGGGCGACAAACGATCGCTCGTAGCCTGCGTACACGTCGACGAGGTTCGCGCACTTCGCCGAGCGCGAGGCGACGTGGCTCACGAGCTTGTTCGAGGCGACCCCGAGCGACACCGCGAGCCCCGTCTCGCGCGCGATCTCGTCTTTGATCATCCGCCCCGCGTCGAGCGCCGGCCCGAAGAGACGGCTGCAGCCGGTGTAATCGACGTACCCCTCGTCGAGGGAGGCCGACTCGACAACCGGGCTGTACCGCCGCAGCACCCCGAAGATGGCGGACGACGCGCGCCGGAAGAGCCCCCAATCGGGCGGGAGAAACGTGGCGCGCGACGACAGGCGCCTCGCGGCGGAGGCGGTCATACCCCGCGTCACACCATCCTCGCGCGCCTCGTACGAGGCGGAGAAGACCATGCCCCGCGGCGCGGCGCCAACCACGACCACCGCACGCTTCCGCAGCGCGGGATCGCGCAGCCGCAGGACCGACGCGTAGAAATCGTCCGTGTTGACGTGAAGAATCTCCCGCTCCACCATTGTCCCCCCGTCGCGGCCCGCGGACTCAAAGCTTTCGTTTTACCCCGATCACCACCCCCAGCACCTCGACCCCACCTTCACCATCCCACCGACAGAGCGCCTCGGCGCGCCCCCGTCTCACGAGTGCGAGCTCCCCGGCGGCGGGGCTGCGCCCCATCTCGAGAAGGAGGCAATCCCCCTCCCGCACCTCGCCCCCCGCGTCGGACGAAAGCAAAAGATCGACCTTTCGATACGTGAGAGCCATACGATCACCCGCGTTCAGCCGCGGTTAGACACGTTCAGGCGCCTTCAGACGCGCTTGTACCTTCTCATGAGCCCGACGACGACCCCGCGCACCTCGACCTCGGCCGCCGGCACGACGATGTCCTCCATCGCCGGGTTCGAAGGCTTGAGCCTCACGACGGCCCCTTCGTGGTAAAACCGCTTCATCGTCGCCTCGCCGCCGCCGAGAAGCACGACCGTCAAGGTGCCGTTCTCCACGCGCCGGCGCTTCTCGACGATGATGAGGTCTCCGTCGAGGATCCCGTCCCCCGTCATCGAGTCCCCCTTCACCCTGAGCGCAAAGGTCTCCCCCCGCCCGACGAGGTCCGCAGGCAGGGTGACGTTCTCGGGCACCTCGATCGCCTCTATCGGCGAGCCCGCCGCGACCGCCCCGACGAGCGGCACCTCGCGCGCCTCCCTCCCCACCAAGGGTTCGATCGAGCGCGCCCTGTTCCAGCCGCGGCGCAGGAGCCCCTTCCTGCTCATGTTCGCGAGATGCTCGTGCACCGTGCTCACCGCGGAGAGCCTGAAGTGCGCCGCGATCTCCTCGAGGGAGGGCGCATACCCCTTCGACGCCTGGAACAACCGTATGAATTCGAGAATCTCTCTCTGGCGCTTCGTCATATAGACCATGTCCGGAGCCTACCCGAAAGAAAACCGAAAGTCAAGAGAAAAGTGAAAATCGGTGCATCCCGCCCCCGTGGTATGTTAGAATTCGAAACTGTCCGAACGGAGTCGTCACGCGGAGTCATGAGGCAAGGAGGTATTCCAATGCCGAGCTGCAACGAAATGAAAAAAGGCGAGGTCTACGTCTGCGGAGAATGCGGACTCGAGATCAAGGTCGTCAAGGAATGCAAGGACGCGGCGGAAGACGCGGACGCATGCGGCTGCTGCGGCGAGGAAGCCATCTGCTGCGATATCACGTGCTGCGGCGAGCCGCTCGCCAAGAAAGAGTAGCCGGAGGCACTCTTGAAAAACAACAGATCCGCGGCCTTCCTCTGCATTCCCGTCATTCTCTGCGTATTTCTGTGTCCGGCGCGGAGCGGGGCGGCCGCGCCCGACAGCACCGGCGCCGTCGTGAAGGCCCATCCCGCGCTCTGGGCGCAGGCCGTAAAGATCTTCGAATCGAGCAAGGATCTCATCCCGGGAAAAGCGATTCAGAAGATACAGGAGCTCGAAGACGACGGCCGCGTGAAGTCCCAGACTGACGTCGACATCACCCTTTCCCTCGACGGGGCGGGGAAGATAAAGAGCGACATCGTCCGGGCGTCGAAGGACGGAAAAGACATCACCGCCGAGGAAAGAAAAAAGGCGGAGGAACGATCGAAGAAAGAAGCCGCCAGGAAAAGCGCGAAGCAAGAAGCCGCGAAGAAAGATGCGAAGAAGGATTCAAAGAGCGATTCGGACGGGGACTCGAAAGAACGCTCCCACTCCTTCTCGATGGACGCCAGCCCCTTCAATCCCGAGCGCCAGAACGACGTGCGCGTGACCGAAGCGAAGAGCGGCGAGATGATCGACGGCGCGCGCTGCACCTGCTTCGGCTTCAGCTATCCGGAAAAGACCGCCAAGCAATCGAAAGGCAAGCCGGCGGCGATCGTGGGCAAGGCCTGGATCGACGAGAGCTCGGGGCGAGCCATCACGCTCGAATACACGAGCGACCCGCTCCCCAAGCACGTGAAGAGCATGACGACGACGATGCGCTATGGGATGGACGGGACCGGCTCGTGGGTTCTGAAGCAGATGGTGTTCGATGTCCGCGCCGCGTTTCTCGTCATCAACAAGAAAATCCACGGCGATATCACGTTCAGCGACTACTGGAAATACATAGAACCTTCTCCACAGAAATAGCGAGGCGGCGATCGGTCCTCAGGATCCCTTCGAGACCCGCTCGAGATACTTGCCCGTTCTCGTATCGACTCTGATCGTGTCGCCTGCGTTCACGAAGAGCGGCACCTGCACCCGGGCGCCCGTTTCGAGAACGGCGCCTTTCATGAGATTCGTGGTGCTGTCCCCCCGCACGCCGGCCTCCGCTTCGGAGACGACGAAGTCGATGGAGTTCGGGAACTCCACCGTGATCGGCTTTTCTCCCATGAAGGAGATCGTGCAGGTGTTCCCTTCCTTGAGAAACTGCTTCTGTTCCTCGAGGAAATCGCCCGGAATGAAGGTCTGCTCGTAGGTCTTCGTATCCATGAAGTGGAAGCTGCCGTCCGCTTCGAAGAGAAACTGCATCTCCCGGCTCTCGAGACGGATCGTCTCGATCTGGTCGGTCATGCGGAAGGTGCGCTCCATAACCTTCCCCGTCTTCGCGTTCTTGAGCTTCGTGCGCACCATCGCGCGCCAGTTTCCCGGCGAGACGTGCTGATAATCCGTGATGATCCATATCTCGTTGTCGAGCTTGATCGCCAGGCCCCTGCGGAATTCCGATATCGAAGCCATGCCTCACTCCTCGCGACGCGGAATCGATCGACTCCGCGGCCGCGCGCCGCGGAACGGAAAAACCGAACGTATCTCAATGGGCGCGTTTGAATATAATGCACGGGACGGCCGTCGCAAGCGGGAAAGCAGCGCCGCGTCAGTATTCGCCTCGGGATCCACTCTTGATGAGCTCGAGATACTCCATGCGGGTCTTCGGGTCGGTCCGGAACGCGCCGAGCATGGCGCTCGTGATGATCCGGGCGTCGCGCTTTCGTACGCCGCGCATCGCCATGCAGAGATGCACGGCCTCGATCGTCACGGCCACCCCGTAGGGCTTCAGGTGCTCCATGAGCGTCTTCGCGATTTGGTTCGTGAGGCGCTCCTGCACTTGCAGCCGCCGCGCGAAGACGTGCACGAGGCGCGGGATCTTCGAGATGCCGATGATGCGGCCCTTCGGGATGTAGGCGACGTGGCATTCCCCGTAAAACGGGAGCAGATGGTGCTCGCAGAGGCTGTAGAGGCTGATGTCCTTCGCGATGACCATCTCGTCGTATTCTTCCTCGAAGATCGACCCGTCGAGAAGCTTGTCGATGTCCTCCTGGTAGCCGCTCGTGAGAAAGCCGAGAGATTCCGCGACGCGTTCGGGCGTCTTGCGAAGCCCCTCGCGATCGGGATTCTCGCCGAGCTCGACGAGCATTTTGCGAATGAGATCTTCCATCCTCAACACACCTTCTTCGGCTGTTTGAGCGTCATGATGATTCCCGAGGCGATGATGCAGAGCACCGCCGCTATCATGAAGGGAGGCATCCAGGCGGCCACGCCCTTCCCCTGCCCCATGTCCTTGAATATGCCGGCGAGGATCGGCCCGACGATGCCGCCGACCCCGTATGCGGTGAACATCCAGCCATAGTTCTGTCCGACGTTCCTCGTGCCGAAGCAGCCCGCCGTGCAGAGCGGGAAGAGGGCGAGCGTGCCGCCGAAGTTCGCGCCGACGACCGCGAAGAAAATGCAGAGGGCGGCGTAATTGCCGCCGAGAAAATAGAGCGCCGCCATCGCGATTCCCTGGAGGATCGCCATGATCGTGATCGAGCGCTTCCATCCGATGCCGTCGGCGATGCTCCCCCAGGCGATGCGGCCGAAGCCGTTCGCGAGCGCGAAGAATATCGCATACGCGGTGGAGGCGGCGGCCGCGGCGATCTTCGGATCGGCGTACTTCTCGGCGCCCGAAGAGACGAGCGCGTCGCCGCCGAAGAGCTTCGCGATCCCTATCACCATGAGCCCCGCGAGCGCGCAGAACGCGTAGGCGAGCCAGATCAGGTAGCACGAGCGCGTCTTCAGCATCTCGCTCGAGCACATTTCGACGGGAGGCTCGGCGCTCTTCCCTCCCTTTTTCGTTTGCGAGGGATCCCACGCTTCCGGCTTCCAGCCCTCGGGGGGATAGACCATGAATAGCGAACCGATCGAAACGAGAACGGCAAACGCGAAGCCGTAATACATAAACGTGCGCAGAATGCCGATCGTATCGAGGAGATGCCCCCACGCGCCGGCGAGCTGCACCCAGAGGAGAGCGCCGAAGCCGAAGCCGGCCACGGCGATCCCCGTGATAAGCCCCTTCTTGTCGGGGAACCACCGCATGCCCACCGCGATCGGGCACACGTAGGCGAGGCCGATGCCTGCGCCGCCGAGAACGCCGATGCAGATGAGCTGTGAGGCGAATGTCGTGCCGAAAAACCCCGCGAGAATGTAGCCGAGGCCGAGAATGAGGCCGCCCATGAGGGCGACCGGGCGCGGCTTGATCTTCGCCTGAAGCTTTCCGGCGAACGGCATGAGGAGCGCGAACATGCCGAGGCCGACCGAGAAGATGATCTGGGTCTGCGTCGCGGTGAACGCAAACGGGCCCGCCGGATCCTTGAGTTTCGTCGTGAACACGCTCCACGCGTAAATCGCCCCGAGACAGAGCTGGATGAGAAGCGCTCCCACGACGACGAGCCAACGATTCATGACCTTATCATTCGCCATATCGAACCTCCCTCATACGTGAATTAAACCTTGCAATAGCACCGGCGCCCGGCTTTGTCAAATGCAATTTGCTGCAGGGGTTTCGCGCGGCGACGGGGTCGGCACAGAGGGCATTTTCCCTTGAACAAACGCGCCCCATCGAATATATTCATAAGCCGTATGTCGCCGGGTAAAACCCCGCGAACCGCGCGGACCGCACGCTCACGAGGAGGTTCACCATTTTTCCCACAATTTCCAAGCTCCGCTCGACGATAGCAAAATCGGGAATCAAGCAGATCGATCTCAAGTTTACCGATCTCTTCGGGCGCTGGCACCACATCACGGTGCCCCCCTCCCGGGTGAGCGAGAAGCTCTTCACGGACGGTGTCGGCTTCGACGGCTCGAATTTCCCCGGGCTCTCGACGGTCGAGGAGGGTGATCTCGCCCTCGTGCCCGAGATCGAGACCGGCTACCTGGATCCCTTCCGCACCGAGCCCGCGATATCGTTCATCTGCCGCATCGTCGAGGCCGATTCGAAGGCGCCGTTCTCGCGCGACCCGCGGTCGATCTCCCAGAAGGCGGAGTCCTACCTCAAGAAAACCGGCATCGCCGACGTATCGATGTGGGGGCCCGAGTTCGAGTACTACGTCTTCGAAAAAGTGCGCGTCAAGAACTCCAACAAGACGTGCTCCTACGAAATCGTCCCCGCCGAGGGACTCCGCAAGGAGGAGTTCGGGCTCTGGACCTTCGCCGGCTACCACGGGCTGCCGCCCGAGGATTCGATGGTCGACATACGGGACGAGACAGTCACCCTCCTCGACGAATCGGGTGTGAAGTCCCTCTACCACCACCACGAGGTCGGCGGGCACGGTCAGGTGGAGATCGAGGTCGAATTCCGCCCCCTGACAAAGATGGGCGACATCTCGATGATGGTGAAGCATTTCGCCCGCATGACGGCGCACCGGCACGGGAAGATCGCCACGTTCATGCCGAAACCCCTCTACAACGAGCCGGGCAACGGAATGCATTTTCATCAATTCCTCGTCAAGAAGGGCGTGAACGTCTTCTACCGGAAGGGTGGCTACGCGGACCTGAGCCCGGTCGCGCACCACTACATCGCGGGGCTCCTCAAGCACGCCCCGTCGCTCCTCGCCTTAACGAATCCGAGCACGAACTCGTACAAGCGCCTCGTGCCGGGCTTCGAAGCGCCGGTGAACTGCTTCTTCTCGCTCGCGAACCGCTCGGCCGCGATCCGCATCCCGAAGTACGCGACCGACCCCGGCCTCAAGCGCATGGAGTTCAGACCGCCCGATGCCACGTGCAACACGTACATCGCGATGGCGGCGCAGCTCCTGGCGGGGATCGACGGCATCAGGAAGAAGCTCGATCCGACGAAGGAAGGCTTCGGCCCCTACGACGTCAACGTCTTCGAGATGTCTCCCAGGGAGAGAAGCACCATAAAGCCCCTTCCGACCTCGTTCGCGGAGGCGCTCCGCGAGCTCGACAAGGATCACGCCTACCTTCTCGAGGGCGGGGTCTTCACCGAATCGATGATCAAGGACTGGATACGGCTCAAGCGGGAACGGGAGATCATGCCGGTGAGGAATCGTCCGCATCCCCTCGAGATCCAGATGTACCTCGACTGCTGATGAGTCGCGCAAGGACGGTAACCCCCGGTGGTTGAGATAAAGAGAATCGAAGACACGACTCCCGAGGACTACGCCGCGCTCGGCATGAAATCGGGCCTCGAGATCCACCAGCAGCTCGCGACGAAGAAGAAGCTCTTCTGCCGCTGCCCCGTCGTGCGGCCGTACTCGGAGGAGTTCAACGCGGAGATTCTGCGCCACATGCGGCCGACCCTCTCCGAGCTCGGCGAGTACGACGGCACGGCGCTCATGGAATTCAAGACGAAAAAAGAGATCGTCTACCAGATACGCCAGGACACGGTCTGCACGTACGAGATGGACGACACTCCTCCCTTCGAGCTCAACGAGCAGGCGCTCGATATCGCGCTCGAGATCACGATGCTCCTCAACTGCAACCTCGTGAGCGAGGTTCACATCGCGCGCAAGCAATACCTCGACGGCTCGATCCCGACCGGCTTCCAGCGGACGACCATCCTCGGCGTCGACGGGTGGATTCCCTTCAAGGGGCGACGCATCGGCATCATCCAGCTCGGCCTCGAGGAGGACGCGTGCCGCGAGGTCTCCGACGTCGCTCACCTGCGGACCTACCGCACCGACCGGCTCGGCATACCGCTCATCGAGACGGTCACCTATCCCGAGATGAAAACGCCGCAAGAGGTCGCCGAGGTGGGTCAGGTTCTGCGGCGCCTCGCGCGATCGACCGGAAAGGTGCACACGGGGATCGGCGCCGCGCGGCAGGACGTGAACGTGTCGATCGAGGGGGGGCGCCGCGTCGAGATCAAGGGGGTCTGCCGCATTCCCCTGATTCCGCTCCTCGTGCACAACGAGGCGTATCGGCAGGCCGCGCTCCTCGATATCAAGCGCGAGCTCGCGCGCCGCGGGATCACACCCGCCTCGTTCAAGGCGGATACGTTCGACGTGGGCGAGATCGTCGCGGGGACGCAGTACTACCCGCTCGCGAAGGCCCTCAAGAAAAATCTCGATGTACGCGCCGTCGCGCTGCGCGGCTACCGGGGCGTCCTCTCGACGAGAACACAGCCCGAAACGACATTCGCGAAGGAAATATCGGACCGCGTCCGCGTCATCGCGTGCCTCGACAGGCTGCCCAACATCGCGCATTCCGACATGGAAGGGGAAACGCTCGCCAGCGCCGAATGGACCAAGATCAAGAAGCTCGCGCGTATTGGTGATAAGGACGTGATCGTCGTCGTCTGGGGGAACGCTCAGGACGTCGAGACCGGCGTAAAGGAGATCGTCATACGGGCGCGCGAGGCGCTCGACGGCGTTCCGAACGAGACGCGCCAGGCGCTCCCCGACGGGACGCACGGATTCGAGCGAATACTGCCGGGGGCTGACCGCATGTATCCCGACACCGATCTCCCGCCGCTCGCGATCACCGAGGATCGCATTGAGAGAATCAAATCGATAATGGCGGAGCGACCGTGGGACCGGGAGGCGCGCTACCGCGAAATGGGGCTTTCCGCCGAGATGGCGGCGCGGCTCGCGATCTCGAATGAGGGGCGCCTGTTCGACAGGGCCGTGAAAGAGACGGGCTATCCGCCGAAGCTCCTCGCGTCGTTCTTCATCAACAAGGTCAGAATGCTCAGACGGGAAGGGAAGCTCGCGACGGGGTGCGACGACCGCGTTATTTCGACGCTGAAGGCGGCTGCCGGCCGCGGGATAGCCGGGGACAACCTCGTCTCCTTGATCGAGAAGGCGTGCGGTCCCGAGGCGCTCAGTCCCGAGGCCGCGATCAAGGCGCTCGGCCTCGAGAGCCCGAAGAAGGTCGAGAAGGAAATCGCGGCGTTCTTGAACAAGATCCGTCTTCCGAAGATAGAAAAGGACAAGCTCAATCGCCACGTGATGGGGCTCGTGATGCGGGAATTCCAGGGAAAACTCCCGGGAACGGCGATCGCAGGAATTGTGGGCGGGTTTCTTTCGTGAGGAGCCATGGCCGACACACAGCCATCCGATCTCTATAAAGGCTACCGCGGGGACGCGCTCGCGGCGCTGAAGCGCTTCAAGGTCGGCGTCTGGAGCGACGTCGAGATCGATTCGACACGCGGCCAGTTCACCGGTATCGTTCTCCCCCGCTCCGAAACGGCCGACGACAAGCACATCGTCCTCAAGCTCCGCAACGGCTACAACATCGGCATCGCCGTGCACACCCTCAACGCCGTCAAGGAGCTCGGGCGCAAGGAAGCGCATTACAAGATCCCCGAGAAGGAGTTCCCGTACGACCCGGCGAAGCCTCTCGTGAAGCTTCTCGGGACCGGCGGAACGATCGCCTCGCGGCTCGACTACCGCACGGGCGCCGTCATCCCGGCCTTCTCGCCGGGTGAGCTCTACGGCTCGGTGCCCGAGCTCGCCGACATCTGCAACATCGAAACGGAAAAGCTCTACGGCGTCTTCAGCGAGAACATGGGCCCCGAGCAGTGGATCGGCACGGCGAATGCGATCGGCCGCGAGATCGCGCGCGGGGTGAGCGGCATCATCATCGGCCACGGAACCGACACGATGCACCATACGGCGGCGATCCTCTCGTTCATGGTGCAGGATCCGCCGATCCCGATCATCATGGTCGGCTCGCAGCGATCGAGCGACCGCCCGTCGAGCGACGCCGCGATAAATCTCATCAACGCGACGAGCTCGGCGGCCCACGGCGACATCGCCGAGGTCATGGTATGCATGTTCGGTCCGACGAGCGACGATTACGGGCTCCTTCACCGCGGCACCCGCGTGCGCAAGATGCACTCGTCGTACCGCTCGACCTTCCGAACGATCGGCGACATCCCGCTCGCCATGGTCGACCGCGAGCGCTTCATCCATCTGAGACAGGACTACAAGCGGCGGCGCACCGATCGCCGCGTCACGATCAACACCGCGTTCGACGACCGCGTCTCGATCGTCTACTACTACCCCAACATGAAGCCCGACATCATCGACTCCCTCATCGACCACGACTACAAGGGCATCATCATCGCCGGCACGGGCCTCGGCCACGTCAACAAGCCCCTCTATCCGAGCCTCAAGAAGGCGTTCGACAAGGGGATTCACGTCTACATGACCGTGCAGACGCTGTGGGGATACGTGCAGATGTACGTGTACGACACGGGGCGCGACATGATGGACCTCGGCGTCATCCCGGGAGCGAATCTCTTGCCCGAGGTCGGGTACATGAAGCTCTGCTGGGCGCTCGGCCAGACGCACGACCGCGAAGAGGTGAAAAAGATAATGCTCACCCCCGTCGCCGGCGAGATCACCGAGCGCGAGCCGCACAACGGCTACCTCATTTACCAGGGGGGCATCCCCGAGGTGGAGGAGTTCATCAGCAAGTACAAGAAGTGACGAGCGCCGCGGCGGATCGTTCCGCGCGCCGCGCCGGCCCCGGTGCACGGTGCGAGGTGACGAATGGACAAGAAAAGCCCCGTTGACCTCTCTATCGTTCGGGTGATTTCCGACAGCTTCTTTTTCTCCGTTTCGCGCGTCGCCGTTCTCGTTCTCAAGCCGTTCAAGGGAATCATCCTCGGGAACCTCCTCGGCCCGAGCCTCTACGGCATCCTCAATATCCCCAATCCATATATCCTCATCGCAGGCATGCTCTCCAACTTCGGCTTCAACACAACGGTCCTGAACCTCATGCCGGCCTACCTGCATGAGGGGCGGCCGGACCTCGCGCGGATGATCTACCGTTCATCGGCGTTCCTCACGGTCGTGCTGAGCACGCTCTGGGCGGTGCTCCTGCTCGTTTTCTCCCCGTGGCTCGCCGACAAGGTCGCGCACGAGCCGGACGCGGTGAACCCGATGCGCCTCTACGCGCTCGCCATTCCGTTCCTCGCGGTGAACACGTACTTCGCCTCGGTCTACATGGCGGTGCAGCGGGGGAAGCTCGGCGCGGTGATATCCTTCTTCTACGGCGTGCTCAACACGGCCCTGCCCGTTGCGGCGGTCCTCTGGCGCCGGAACGTCACCCTTATCGTCGGCGGGGTGCTCGCCGCGGAGGTCCTCGGCGCGGCCCTCTTCACGTGCTATTTCCACGCGCGGGTCCTGAGCGGCCTCGGGAAGGCGGTCGGCCCGCTCTGGCGGGGCATCAAGGAGACGATGAGCTTCGGATACCTGTTCTTCGTCGCCGGTCTCGGTTGGAACCTCATCAACTCGGTCGACCGTCTCATGATCAAATATTACCTGCCGGCTGAACAGCTCGGCTTCTATTCGATGGCGGCGCAGATCATCACGGTGCTCAGCGTGGTCACCGCGACCCTCGGCCTCGCCCTCGTGCCCTCGCTCACGGCCGCGAGGAACGCCGGAGACCAAACCACGTTCCGGAAGCTCATCCACAACTCGGCGAGACTCGGCTTCATCGCTCTCGTGCCTATTGCAGCGTTGGTATTCGCGCTGTCCAAGGACGTCTTCTCGCTTCTACTCCCCCGCTTCGGCCCCTCGGTGGTGATCGTCGAGATCCTCATCTTCATCGGCTTCATCGATCTCTTCTGCCGGATCAGCTGGGCGTCTCTCGTCGCGCACGAACGCGGAGGGCTTTCGGCCATGGCGTACATGACCGCCGCCGTCTGGAACGTCGGAATGAACTGGCTGCTCATCCCGCGCTACGGAATCGTCGGCGCGGCGGTATCGGTGCTTTCCACCTTCGTCGTCCTCGCGGCGATTCTCCTCTTCATGATGAAGCGGGTTTCGGGCGCCGACATCAACCTCAAGGGCGCCGCCCATCCCCTGTTCCTCTCCCTCGCCTACGTGCTCCTCAGGTGGCTCTTCCGGGACCTCGACCCGGTGTCGAGGCTGATCCTCGTGTTCCTCACGGGTTCCCTCCTGTACGCCGCCGCGGCGTTCGCGACGGGCCTCATCCGGAAAGAGGATCTCGAGAGGGTACGCGAGATACTCACTCCCCGCGCCGCCGTCCCCCACGTGCGTCTCGCGCTTACCGTGATTGGCGTCCTCGACCGGGTGAACCGGTCGATCGGCCGGAGCAGGTAGCGGGGGCGGAAGAGCTCCCCCCGGCGCTTTCAGGCCTTAAGCCCAGCCGGTACAGGCGCTGTATCGCATCCGGAATGGGGCCCCGGGATGCGACAAACTCGAGGAATCCCGTTTGGAGATCGGGGATGGTCACGAGAAAGGAAACGGCATCCCGGAAAACGGGAAGGCTGCAGACGCGCACGACGAGCGCGACCAGGGGATTGCCGTAGTGTTTCGGACGGTCGGGATGGCCCGGAAGGAAATGCCGGGCGGGCCGGTAGCGGTTGAGCGGCACAAAATTGAATCCGAGGCGGTCGAGGTACTTCTTCACGGCCCGGTATGAATGGATCTTGTTCACCGTGTAACGGTCCCTCACCTTCCGCACGCGGGTCACGTAGAACGCGGCGACCTTCGGCGAAAGGAGCGTCACGCCGAAGAGCCCCGAATGCCCCTCCCGCAGAATCTGGGGCAGCGAGTACTTGTTGGGTGTCGCGATGAACAACAACCCGTCGTCGCGAAGCACGCGGGCCGCTTCATTCATGACGTCTTCCGGCTCCTGGACGTGCTCGATCACGTCGTTGAGGATCACGATATCGAACGAGTGGTCGGGAAACGGAATCTCCTCTCCCCGCGCGATCACCGGGCAGAGGGATACGCCGGCCTTCTCCGCGCGCGCCACGGTGAGATCCATGAGGAGCTGATGCGTGTCGTTGGGCTCGAGGGAGAAGACGATCGCCTTCCGCTTGGCGAATGCGACGGAGATGCCCCCCGTCCCGCACCCGATGTCGAGAACACCGAGCCCCTCGAGCTTCCGCGGCAAAGAGAGAAGCGCGGCGAGCCGGTTCCCCCGCTCTTCCGCTTCCATGTTGTAGCGTTTGTTCTGCTCGTACAAGGGGTGCGCCGGCGGCGGCAGAAATTCCTCGAGGAGCTCTTCGAACGATCGGGATTCTCTCATGACTGGAACCTTCCCGGCGCTTCCGTATATTCGAATCTCTGCTGCACGTGCTTCATGAAAGAAATAATAGCCGTCCCCCGGGCACTCGGCAAAGCTTTTTCGAGCGGCTCCAGCCCGCGACACCGCTTCCGTGGCGCTCCCCGGTACCCTGCGAGCTTTTCCTTTGACACCGCCACTCGCGAGAAACTATAATCCAATTCTTAACTTTTCGCGTGACAACTATAGGCAAAGGATGGAGACGGATGCTGGACTTTGATGTGAGCGAAGAACAACAGATACTGAGAGACTCCGTCCGCGAGTTCGCGGAGAAGGAAATCAAGCCCGTCGCCGAGAAGCTCGACGAGAAGGAGGAGTTCTCGCTCGACCTCGTGAAGAAAATGGCAGAGCTCGGTCTCTTCGGGATGTTCGTCTCGGAGGAGTACGGCGGGAGCAGCGTCGGCTACGTCTCCTACGTCATCGCGGTCGAGGAGCTCGCCCGCGTGGACGGTTCGGCGGCGGCGACCGTGGCAGCGGCGAACTCTCTCGGCATCGGACCGATCTACTACTTCGGAAACGACGAGCAGAAGCGCCAGTGGCTCCCGCGCCTCTGCCGCGGCGAGGCGCTCGCCTCCTTCGGCCTCACCGAGCCCAACGCGGGAAGCGACGCCGGGGGGAGCCAGACGACGGCCGTTCTCAAAGACGGCGAATGGCTCATCAACGGGAGCAAGATCTTCATCACGAATTCATCGTCCCCTATCTCCGAGATCATCATCGTCCAGGCGAAGACGGGGCAGCGCGGGAACGGAAAGAGCGAGCTTTCCTGCATCCTCGTGCCCAACAAGACCTCCGGCGTCGCCTCGAAAACGATGCACGGGAAGATGATGTGGCGCTCCTCCAACACGGGCGAGCTCTACTTCGACAACGTCAAGGTGCCCGGGACAAACCTTGTCGGAAAGCGCGGCGAGGGTTTCAAACAGATGCTCTCGACCCTCGACCGCGGCCGCCTCGCGATCGCGGCGATGGGGCTCGGCGGCGCGCAGGGCGCCTTCGAACTCGCCCTCGCCTATGCGAAGGTGCGCAAGCAGTTCGGACAGCCGATCGCAAACTTCCAGGCCGTGGCCTTCAAGCTCGCCGACACGGCGATGGAGATCGAGGCGGCCCGCAACCTCCTCTATAAGGCGTGCTGGCTCTGCGAGCAGCAGCGCCCCTTCTCGATGGAGGCCGCGATGGCCAAGCTCTACTGCAGCGAGGTCATGAGCCGGGCCGTGAACCACGCCGTGCAGATCCACGGCGGTTACGGCCTCATGCGCGAGTACCAGGTCGAGCGCTTCTATCGCGACCAGAAGCTCCTCGAGATCGGCGAAGGGACGAGCGAGATCCAGCGTGTCGTCATCGCCCGCAATCTCGGCTGTTTCGAATAATACAGAGGCAATCGCGGTGTGACGTCCGGCGCAGAGCGGCCGGCCCACACCGGTTCGCATCCGGAGGCAACGAATGGACATTCTCGAAGAAGGGAAGGGCGAGCTCCTCGGCTTCCATGATCCCGACGAGCAGCGCGCCTGGATCGCCGCGAACAAATCGACGGCCCTCGTCGACAAGCGGACGACGGCGAAGGAAGCGGTCGAGCGCTTCATCCCGGACGGCAGCTACCTTGCCTCGGGGGGTTTCGGCCACATCAGGGTCGCGATGTCGATCATCTACGAGATCATCCGTCGGAAACGGCGCAACCTCGCAATCGCCGGGAAGACCGCCGTCCACGATCTCGATACGCTCATCGGCGCGGGATGCGTCTCGAAGGTCGAGGCGGCCTACTCTTTCGGCCACGAGCTCCGCGGCCTCTCCGCCGCCGGCCGCCGCGCGGTCGAATCGGGGAAGGTGAAGGTCGTCGCCGAGACGTCGAACGCCGGCTACCAGTGGCGATTTCTCGCGGGCATGATGGGCGTCCCCTTCGTTCCGGCGCGGAACCTCCTCGGGACGGACACGCTGAAGTATTCGTCCGCGAAGGTGGCGACGGATCCCTTCACCGGGAAACCCGTTACGCTCATACCCTCATGCAATCCTGACGTCGTCCTCATGCACGTGCCGCGCTGCGACAAGTACGGCAACTGCCAGATCGACGGCATCCTCATTATGGATTACGAGCTCGCCCGCTCCGCCCGGCGCCTCATCGTGACGACCGAGACAATCATCGACGACGCCGAGATCCGGCGTACGCCGTGGCGCACGGTGATCCCCTACATGTACGTCGACGCGGTCATCGAAGTGCCGTACGGCTCGCACCCCTGCCAGATGCCCTATCTCTACTTCTTCGACGAGGAGATCATCGGCGAATGGATGAGCCTGTCGAAGACGGACGAGGGCGCGGCGCGGTTCTTCGACAAGTACGTCCACGGCGTGAAGGATTTCGGCGAATACCTCGAGCTCGCGGGCGGCGCCGCGAAGCTCGAGCACCTCGGGCGCGTCGAGAGGCTCGAAGAACAGATGCGGGCCCCATGGCTCGACAGGAAGAAAGAGTAATCATGGAGAACAAGGGATATACGGAAAACGAGCTGCTCATCTCGGTCGCATCGAAGCTTCTCGAGGACAATACCTCGGCGCTCGTCGGAACGGGGCTTCCGATGCTCGCCAGCATGCTCGCGCAGAAGACGCATGCCCCCGGCCTCCTCATCATCTTCGAGGCGGGAGGCATAGGACCGCAGATGCCGACGCTCCCGATATCGGTCGGGGATTCGCGCACCTTCCACAAAGCGGTCGCCGCCTCCAGCATGCACGACGTCATGTCTTTCGCGCAGGCGGGCTACGTCGATTTCGGATTCCTCGGGGCGGCCCAGCTCGACAAGCATGGGAATATCAATACGACCGTCATCGGCGACCACGACCATCCGAAGGCGCGGCTCCCGGGAAGCGGCGGAGCGAACGACGTCGGCTCATTCGCCCGGCGCACGATCATCATCATCCGCCAGGACAAGAAGCGCCTCGTCGAGAAGTGCGATTTCGTCACGACGCCCGGATATCTCGACGGAGCGCTCGCCCGCGATCGCGTCGGCCTCCCGAAGAACTCCGGACTCTACCGCGTCATCACGCAGCTCGGTGTCTTCGACTTCAACGGCAAGGACAAAACGATGAGACTCATCGCCATGCATCCCGGCGTAACCGTCGCGGATGTCGAAGCAAACACGTCATTTGAGATCGAGGTCGCTCCGAAGCTCGAGACGACGTCTCCGCCTACGGCAAGAGAGCTCGAGATTCTTCATAAGGAAATCGACCCGTCCGGTATCGTGCTCAAAAAGTAAACTTTCATTTACACTGATGTAATGTTTTGTTTACGTGTTAACTTGCTGTAATTAAAGCACATAAATATTATTTGCCCCGCTGGTGTAAAATTTCATTTACATATGGTGTGCCATGATCCTTCAGGAGGCCGTGGAATGCATCGCGAGGCTAGCATGTAACTAATTTAAATACAATAGATTATGGTCTTCAAGAAACAAAAGGGAACAATCGGTTATTTTGGCACGCGCCTTGATATTATAAGAAACCGGAAGTCGTTAAAGGCAACGGTGAGAAACAAAAAGGAGGTTCGAGATGTTCCACTTCACACACATGAGCTTCATAATCACCATGCTCCTTCTCGGCAAGAGCGTGTGGGGCAAGTCAGTGTGGGGTAAGAGTGTTTGGTGAGTCCCGGTTCCGCAAATAAAGCACCGGAGCCGGAGCGTAAAAGCGGAGATCAGAGACCTCCGCTTTTTTCTTTCTCACCGGCGCTGCATAACCGCTTCCTGGGCTCTCACCCCCTCGAGAGCCCATTTCATTTGCCGGCGCCGGCTCTGATCCCGTATAGTGCGCGGTATGATCAAGCCGTCGATTCTGATCAAAGAGCTGCGCGCCGAGTTTCTCCCCGGGAGCGTCATGCCCGTCCTTCTCGGGGTCGCTATGGCGTACGCGCGAACGGGCAACTTCGAAGCGCTCCCCTTCGCGCTCACGCTGGCGGGCGTCGTGTTCATCCACCTCGGTACGAACGTCGCGAACGACTACTTCGATCACCTCTCGGGCAACGACGCGCTCAACACGCAGTTCGTGCGCCCCTTCACGGGCGGAAGCCGCCTCATTCAGGACCGGCTCCTCTCGCCGCGCGCGGTGCTGACCCTTTCGATCTCGCTCTTCGCCGCGGCGGTCGCCGTCGGCGTTGCGCTCACCTTCATGCGGGGGCCGTACATCCTCCTCCTCGGCGCCATCGGGATCGCGAGCGGATTCTTCTACGTCGCCCCGCCGGTCAACCTCGCGAGCCGGGGCTTCGGCGAGTTCTTCATTGGGCTCAATTTCGGGGTCCTGACGATGGCCGGCTCATACTTCGTGCAGACGCGAAGCGTTTCCGTGGAAAGCATCGTTACCTCCCTTCCGCTCGCCATTCTCATCGCGGCCGTCGTCTTTATCAATGAGTTCCAGGATATGGATGCCGACGCGCGCGCCGGCAAGCGCACGCTCGTCGTGCGAATGGGGCTTTCGAAGGCGTCGTTCGCCTACGGCTTCATCATGCTCTCCGCTTTTCTGCCCGTGATTGCCGGGGTCGCCGCGGGGCTCATGCCGCGTACGACCCTTCTCGCGCTCGGCGCCCTCCCCTTCGCGCTCAAGGCGATCGCCGTCGCGAGAAAACACTATGCATCCCCCAAAGAACTGACCCCGGCCAACGCGCTCACGATCGTGTGTCACACGCTGACCGGGGTCCTCTTAACCGTAGGCTACCTTATCGCCCGCTGAGCTGCCTCACGGCATGAGATCCATCGCCTTACGCACGGCGCGTATCCCCGCAACAATCTCCTCCTGGTCGTCCACAACGTGTAGAATGTCGAGGTCCTCCGGCAGTATCTTCCCTTCACTCACCATGACATCCTGAACCCAGTGGACGAGCCCTCCCCAGTACTTTTTCCCGACGAGATACACGGGGAACGGCTTGATCTTGCGCGTCTGGATAAGGGTGAGCGCTTCGAAGAGCTCGTCCATCGTGCCGAAGCCGCCCGGCAGAATGACGAAGGCAATCGAGTACTTGACGAACATCACCTTGCGAACGAAGAAGTAGCGGAAATCAATGAGCTTATCGACGTACTTGTTCGGACGCTGCTCGAACGGTATCTCGATGTTGAGCCCGACCGATAGCCCCTTCCCTTCCTGCGCGCCGCGGTTCGCGGCCTCCATGACACCGGGCCCCCCTCCCGTTATGATCGAGCAGCCATCGCGGGCGAGCTTCGCGGCGAGCTCGCGCGCCGTCCGGTACTCCCATTCTTTTTCCGTCGAGCGCGCGGAGCCGAAGAAGGTCACCGCCGATCCGATGTTCGCGAGGTTGTCGAATCCGTCGACAAACTCCGCGAGTATCCTGAAGAGCCGCCACGCCTCCTGCGCGCTGATTTCATCGATGAGGTATCTTCTGTCGGCGGGGTCCATGAGATCCTCCGATCGGTTACGGAGAGCTTCGTTTGCTTCCCGGCATCTCGGGCCTTGCATTTTCAGCAGGTTAGGATACAATGCGAAACGGAATCAAGACAATTGAGGTGCGCGATGCAAAAGACCCTGTACGGCGACAAGGGCGGCCAGATCGAGTCGTTTCCGCTCGAGGCATGCAGGCACTGCGATGAGCGCGGCTGGGTGCTTTTCCCGTGGGAGAAGAAGGAAATCGCGATCGATCCGAAGACCATCCACATCGTCCACTTCACGCCCGGTGCGGTGCGGGGAAACCACAGCCACCCGAGGGTCGCCGAATGGCTTTGTCCGATCGAGGGGGAAGGGCTGCTCACCTGGCGGTCCCCCTCCGGCGAGGTGCAGGAGCTTCATCTCGTGGCGCAAACGAGATGCATACGAATCCGCGCGGGCGTGCCGCACGCGGTGACGAACATAGGCTCGGGAGAGCTGCTCCTCATGGCCGCGCGCGAGAAGGATCCCGAGGGGGATCTCTCCGTGCCCGACAAGGTCGTTTGATGGCGTCCCGGATGAAGGCGCTTCTCTTCGACGGCACAAGACTCGCTCTCGCGACGGTGCCCCGGACGCGCCCGCGTGCCGGTGAGGCGCTCGTGCGCGTGAGCCTCGCGGGGATCTGCTCGACCGACCTCGAGATCATGCGGGGCTACATGGCCTTCCGCGGCATCCCGGGACACGAATTCGTCGGCACCGTCGTCTCCGCCCCTGCGAAAAAGCTCATCGGAAAACGTGTCGTCGGCGAGATAAACGTCCCGTGCGGAGCATGCCCGGCCTGCCGTGCGGGGCTCGGAAAGCACTGCGCGGCGCGCGGCGTCCTCGGGATCAGCAAGCGAAACGGCGCCTTTGCCGAATACCTTTCGCTCCCCGTCGGAAATCTGCACGTCATCCCCGACAGCCTGAGCGACGAGAAGGCCGCCTTCGCCGAGCTCGTCGCAGCGGCGTGCGAGATTCCCGAGCGGGTCATCGTTCGCCGGAACGACACGGTCCTCGTTCTCGGCGACGGCAGACTCGCCGCGATGGTCGCACAGGTTCTCGCGACGAAATCGGCTCGTGTGGGCGTTCTCGGCCTCGACCCGCGGAAGCTCGCGGCGCTGCGGAAGGCCGGAATCAGGACGCACGACAGGCGCCGCACGGCCGCGCTGCTGCATACGCGGGATATCGTCATCGAATGCACGGGGAGCCCCGCCGGGCTGCCGCTCGCCGCGAAGCTCGCGAGGCCCCGGGGCACGATCGTTCTGAAATCGACCTTTCACGAGAACGTCGTATGGAATCCGACGCCGCTGGCCGTCGACGAGATCACGGTCATCGGCTCCCGGTGCGGACCGTTCGAGCCGGCGCTCGAGCTCATTGGCGGCGGCGGGGTCAAGGTGCTCCCGTTTCTGAGCGCCGTCTATCCGCTCGAGCGCTGGGAAGCCGCGTTTCGCAGGGCGCGCCGGGCGGACGCATTCAAGGTGCTCATAAGGATGTAGCGAGTCATGTTTCTCCCGCTCAAGGACATGAACCCGACGCAGCGCAGGCCCATCGCGACCTATTCTCTCATCGCGGCGAATGTCGTCGTTTTCATCTACCAGCTGTCGCTCGGCGCGCGCCTCGGCAACGTCTTCGTGGCCTCATACGGGGCCACGCCGTACGAGATCACGCACCTGGCCGATCTCGTCGGAACGGTGACGGCCGGAACCCAGCTCATCCATTACCCGGGCCCGCACCCTATTTTCCTCACGCTCTTCACTTCGATGTTCCTCCACGGCGGGTTCGCGCACCTCGGCGGAAACATGCTCTTTCTTTGGATATTCGGAAACAACGTCGAGGACATCCTCGGACCCGTCAAGTTCGTCGTGTTCTACCTCCTGTGCGGACTCGCCGCGCATGCGCTCCACATAGCGTCAAACCCCTCTTCGACGGTGCCGACGATCGGGGCGAGCGGCGCCATCTCCGGGCTTCTCGGCGCTTACCTCATCGCGTTCCCCGGGGCGCGCGTCCTCACCCTCGTTTTTCTCGGCTTCCTCATCAGGATGATGATGGTCCCCGCGTTCGTCATCATCATCTACTGGTTCGTCATACAGTTCGTCTTCGCGCTTCTCTCCCTCGGCGGTACGGCGGAGGGGGGCGTGGCGTGGTTCGCGCACGTCGGGGGATTCCTCATGGGGATTGCGCTCATCTACGCCATGGCGGGAAGAACGATCTACTGGCTCCGCAGAGGCGGTTCACCGGAACATCGATAGGGGGCGGGAACAGCCTCATCGGCCGACCGCGATCAGAGCGGCGCGGGCATGCCGTCGAGGCCGAGGGCCGCGGCATCGAGGTGCGCGGTGTCGCCGAACGATCTCAGCCGGGGCTTGAAATCGAGGACTACGGTCGTGATCGAGGCGTTCGGCAGCGAGAAGCTCCAGATGTCGTCGACGCGCATGCCGAGAAGGTGCGTCATATAGATGCAGATGACGCCGCCGTGCGTGATGACCGCCGTATCGCCGCCGTCGGGGGAGCCGATGATTCCGTCCATGAAGGCGACGACGCGCTTCCTGAACGTGACGAGATCCTCGCCCCCCTCGAGCCTCACGGTCGACGGCGTGCGGTACCAGGCCTCGAGCCTCTCCGGATTCTCCGCGCGGAGATCGGTGATGAGCCTCCCCTCCCACTCGCCGAGGGACAGCTCTCTGATCTCACCCGAAACCGTAATGCGACAGCCGTCGCCGAGCGAGAGCCTCGCCGTTTCGAGGGCGCGCTCGGCGTCGCTCGAATAGACGGCCCGGAGCGGGAGCGTTTTCAGGCGCCTTCCGAGGAGCTGCGCCTGCGCTCTCCCCGTGGGGCTCAAGGGCACCTGGAGGCACGTGCCCTGAACGCGGCGCTCGCTGTTCCACAACGACTCGGCGTGCCGGATGAGATGGATCTTGCGCGGCGACGAATTCAAAGCGAATTCCTGCCTTCATTCTCACAATGGCTTGCGAACTTCGCGTCTTTACGCTACCTTTTGACTGCCATGAGAGAAGCACGGACCTGCTCTTCGAGGCAATGATTTTTCAGACCGCTCAGGGCCCTCCCGGAGGATATGCACGATGCTCCGACGCGTATTCCCGATCGTCGCGGCGCTCGCCCTCGCGGGGAGCGGCGGGTCCCCGGCAGCCGGCGAATTCGAGCTTCTCTCGCGCACGCTCATCGAGGGACCCGCGTACACCGCTGCATTCTCCGGCGATGACCTTCTCCTCGGAACCGGCAGCGGAGTCGCCGTATTCCGCGGCGGCTCGCTCGAAAATCCCGCCTATCTCCCGCTCGAGGGAGACCCGTATGCGATCGTGATGAACGGATCCTGCGCGTACGTGGCTGCTTTCAGCGGCGGCCTCGTGGCGATAGATGTTTCGGACCCCGGCGCTCCGAAGGAAACGTTCCGGTACCGGGGCGTCGAGGCGGTGACCTGCGCCGTGGCGGGGGGCTCCCTCTTCGTCGCCGACTCGAACAATAGGCTTTTTGTCTTCGACGTCGCCGATCCGCGCGCGCCCCGCTTCAGGGAAACGAAACAGCTCCCTTTCCCGGCGCGATCGCTCGCCGCGGAAGGGGACATTCTCGCCATAACGTATCAACGGAAGGTGGGCGTGTTCCGCGCGGCGCCCGGCGGCGCGCTGCAGAAGCTCTCGGAAGTGCCCGTCGAGAGCGATGCGAAAAAGGGGATGCTGCGCGGCGGAGTGCTCTTCATCCTCACCGCCAAAGGAGA
>Ga0315286_10000609_pt1 | contig 30562 bp, 21 predicted proteins | sample YL17G10_0_MG_FD_205038 | JGI IMG/M metagenome (GOLD analysis project Ga0315286, IMG submission 205038) | Sediment microbial communities from Yellowstone Lake, YNP, Wyoming, USA - YL17G10_0 | ecosystem: Environmental > Aquatic > Freshwater > Lake > Sediment | place: USA: Wyoming | collected... | reverse complement strand
AGGCGCAGTGCTTCGCGAATGGCGAAGTTCATGCTGATCGGCGCGGTGTGATGATACGTGCGGTCATCGCCCCAGTAATGCTCGATCATGGTGAGATCGAGATACCAGTTTGCCACTCGCGTTCTTCGCTGCTGAATCGCTTTGCGAGCGCGTGGCCCGACCGTGACCGGGCTCAGTCCAGGCGGGCAACTCAGACACTTCTGTGTGCCGCTGTATGCGATGTCGATATCCCAGGCATCAATGTCCAGCGGGATACCGCCAAGCGACGTGACACAATCCACCAGCAACAGCGCCCCGTGCCTGTGCACGACTTCCGCCATTCCTTCCAGCGACGTCAACGCGCCGGTTGACGTCTCGGCGTGGATAATCGCCACGACTTTCGCCGGCTGTTTTCGCAACGCCGCGTCGATGTCCTCCGGGGAAAACACCTCGCCCCAGGGTTTGTCCAGACGATTCACCACAGCGCCGTAACGGCTCGCCATGTCACACAGCCGCTCCCCGAAGTAGCCGTTCACGGCGATCATGATCGTATCGCCCGGTTCGAGCAGATTCGCGACCGTTGATTCCATGCCTGCACTGCCGGTCCCCGAGATGGGCAGGGTCATCTCATTGGTCGTCTGGAACACATAGCGCAGCAGTTCCTGAACCTCTTTCATCAATTCGATGAACTTCGGGTCAAGGTGCCCGAGCAGCGGATGTGCCATGGCCTGAAGCACGCGCGACGGCACCATGCTGGGTCCGGGTCCCAGCAACGTTCGTTCGGGAGTATTCAAGTCGGAATATGTACGCATTGTGTCCCTGGGATCAAAGGTCATGTCCTGACGGTTTCCCAACGGTCTCGACTACCGCGCCTGTTCGTCGAGGCGTGACAGTCTGGAGAAGACGTCGTTGAAGACCGGATCGCGGTTGACGTTGGTCGCCACTCGAATGGTGTGGCGGCCGGCGACGCGTTCCCAACGCATGTCGTCGGTCAAGACCGGGCTCGGCACGATCTCGGAGGGAACCCACTCCGGGTTGTTCAGCCACGCGACTGCCGAAATGTCCCAGATGACCTTCGACCAGGGGTAGTTGTCGCCCAGACCCCGATCGTCGATGTGCACGGCGGCGTACTCGAGGAACTGGCCGTACAGATAATCCCCTAGCCGCGAGCGCCCGCGCAGGTACTTCTCCAACTCGGGGACCGTCGTACGCAAGTGCTCCGAGACGTTCTTGGTCGGGATCTGCACCAGAGCAACGCCGCTGTCGAAGAGCAGCTGCGAAGCCATCACATCCTGTTGCAGGTTGAACTCTTTCGCCGACGGCCAGTAGTGCGGCGTACCGCCCAGCCAGACCACGACGATCTTCTCCTTGATCTTCGGCTCCATCACGATGGCCGACGACACGTTGACCGGACAGCCGATGGCCAGGACGTAGAGCGGTCCGGGGCCGGGTTTGAGCGCTCTCTCGATGAGGTCGCGCGCCGCGGGGCTGTCAACCGGTCGGTCCCGCTGCTGGAAGAACCGGTTCGAACCCTGATGCGCGATGCTCGGGTCGACGCGCTTGAAGAACTTGAGCAGCCGCAGGATTTCCTCGTAGCTCTTCTCCATGCCCTGCGCGGCTGAGGTGGAGCGATTGTTGACAAATGGCGCGGCGTAGATCGCCTCCACCGACAATCGCTCCGGCGACAGCAGGCTGTACGCGACCGCGTACTGGTCGTCGATTTCGTTGTAAGTGTCTGTGTCGAGCACGACTCGCACTCGACCCGCCTTGGGAATCGCGAGGAGGTCATCTCGGTTGACCGTCTGGGCCTTGACCTTGACAGACGCAGCGACTGCGCTGGCGGCGGCGGCGCGAATGAACTGCCGGCGGGTTGGCGTGGTAAGCACGTGACCTCCGTGAAGGACGCCCTCACAGCGTGCTGCCGGCTCCTGTCCAGCGGCCACTGTGTGCGTCTTGATGTCGTCCGGGAAGCCTGTTACGGTCTCCTGTCGTCGGAGTCCGGGTGGTTCAGCCCGTGCTACGGCCCCGGTCAGACGTTGTCAGCGCTGGTCTCGAGGTGAACGCCACCCTTCAAGAGGGCCGCGCGCAAGTCGGCGTACGGAAGCTGGCGCGTGCCGCACGCCCGTGCGGCGCACAGCGCCGCCGCCGTGCCTGCGGCCTGGCCCTGCGCCATGCAGCTCACCGTGTTGCGAGTGGACATGTGAGCCCGATGATCCTCGGTAATCATCATCCCGGCGCACAGGAGATTGTCGATACCCGCCACACGCAGGGCGCGGTACGGAATGCCGTAGGTCCCGCCGTTCTTGACCTTCAGACGGGGCGCGTTGTCGTGAAAGCCATAGGCCATCACATCGTCGTCAAAGTGCCTCGCGCCGAGCACATCCTCGAGGGTGATGTCGTAGTCGCAGGTGATGACCCGCGCTCGACGGATGTTCAGCGTCGGGCTGGTCCGCGCAATGAAGGCCTTCTCGCAGCCGGGCACGTTTTTGCGAAGCCGTTCGATGCCTTCCCGCTGGAGTTTCCGCAACTGCAACTCGGCCTTGGCCGTGGCGTCCCGATCGGTGGGCCTGCCATCCATTTCGACGTTGAACTTGATGAACATGAAGTAGTTGTCGCGTACCGTGGTGAACGTCTGGAGCTTCGGACGGTCCCCGGACGATCCTTCCAGCCGCACAACCCGGCCTGGCACGCCGTCGTGAAGTCCTAACGCCAGGGAAGTCGGCCCGGCGTTGTTCGCTTTGGCATACGCAACGACCTTGTCCAGATCGATGCCGGCCACCCCGACGCTGTTGGCCACCTCGTAGTCGTTGGGTTCGCTGTACTTGGCCCCGGCAAAGGCCGACAGATGTCCGTACGCCGTGCTGTCCACGAAAGCCCTGGCCTCGAACAGCTCACGCCCGGAGCGGCTCTCGACGATGACTCCTCGGATGCCCGTGCCAGTCATCGCCGCACCCGTGACCATGGTGTTGAGGGCCAGGAAGACGCCGGCCTCGTCGAGCATTTCCATGGTGACGAGTTTGTAGACCTCGGTGTCGATCGACGTGTTGACAGAATCGTAGTCGTAGTGGATGAGTTCTTCGGCGTGGCCCGAGCACGCGCCGACCTTGATCATTCGCTCAACGATTTCGTTGGGGATGCCCTTCACGACCTGGCGCTTTGCCACCCCGGGGAACGCCTTCCACAGGTTGAAGAAACTGTGCAGCGCCGTGCCGCCTTCGGTGACGGTCCCACCCGTATACCCTTTTGCCTCGATCAAGGCCGTCCTGGCACCCTGGCGTGCCGCGGCCAGCGCCGCGACGACGCCCGCCGTGCCGCCACCCGCAACGACGACGTCGAACTTCCGGATGGGAAGCCGCTTGGCCGGCTCCTCATAGACCTCGCCGCCGGGTTGGCTGGCCATCGCCGCTCCCGAGACCAGTCCGGCCGGAGTGCACATCCCCATCACGACGGTTTTCGCAAAGTCTCGGCGTTTCATCGGTCACCTCTCCGCTCATGAGGGAACGTCCCGACACCCGCCCGGCGGGTCAGAATTCGAATCGCACTCCGATCGTGGCCGCTCGCTCCCCGGTCGAGCTCGTAATCTTCCCGAAGTCCGCCGATGTGATGGATGTGTTGGGGTTGTTGTACAGCGTCCAGTTGAACACGTTGAAGACCTCGAAGCGAGCCTGCACCCGCATGCCCTTTGAGAGCTTGAACCATTTCGCCGCCGTCATGTCCAGGCGGCTGCGGCTGGGTCCGAACACCTGGGAGGCATTCTGCGTGCCGGGCCGTTGGGTGGCCTTCGTGGCCGCGTAGGTCGGCACGAGCGGGTACGCGGATCTGTCGAGGTACAGGAGCGTGTCATGCCAGTTCGAGAACACCTGGTTGCCGCCGTTGTAGTCGGGCCGGCTTTGCGGCATCCCGGACGATTGGGAAAGGCGGAGCGGGTCGCCCGACCGGATATTGACAACCGAGGAAATCTGCCAGCCGCCGAGCAGCACTCCCAGCATGTCGGTGCGGTGTGCCAGCCAGGGAATGTCCCAGACGGCCGTGGCGATCAGCCGATGCCGGTTCCCGCTGGAAACCAGCGTGCGGTCGACGTCGATATCGGGGTTGAAGAAGTCCTGTGTGTTCTGGTAGTTGCCTGGCGTGGTGCTGAAATTGCTGTTCATGTCGCCGCCCTGCTGCGCCCACCCCTTGGCGAGCGTGTAGTGCACGCTCAGATCCAGACCATAAAACGCTCTGAGTCTGCCATTCGCCTCGAGCGCGTTGTAGTCGATGTACCCGTTGCTGGTGATGTACCAACCGCCCGGGACGACGGCAGGGTTGGGCCGGGCGCCGGTCTCTCGATCGAATGCCATGGCAAAGGTCCGGATCATCGGGAAGCTGCGCCCGCGGTTGTAGACGTAGGTCGCCGATACCATCCCCCGTTGCCCAATCTGCTGCTGCACGTCGAGGGTGGCCGTGACCGCCCTGGGGCTCTTGAGGTCCGTTTGAATCAGGTAGTAGTACTGCTTATTCCCTGCCGCGTCCGCGATCGCGACGGCTTCCGCGTCCTCGGAGTACATCGGCCACACCAGTTTCTTCGACGCCATTTCCGTCGCGTTCCAGTCTTTCCGAACGGGGATGTACGGATTGGCGATCGCGTTCTGCTGCGCCGCGAGCACCGGACTGGTGCTGAAGATCCCGACGCCGCCGCGAACCACGGTGGCGCCGCTCTCGCCCAGCGTCCAGGCGAATCCGCCCCTGGGCCCGAACACCGAGTCCGGACCGGTCGGATGGAGGGGATCGGTCGGTGGTCCGAAGTTCATCTTGGACAGGTCGGTCGGGTTCTCCAGGTTGACGATCTCCGCCGGCGCACTGGAGGTGGCTTTGAACGAAATCGCCGAATAGTAGTCGTATCGCAGGCCCAGGTTGAGCACCAGGCTGCGGGTGACGTGCCAGTCGTCCTGGATGAAAACGCCGGTCTGGTCCATGTGCGCCGTATGCGGCGGTTGGCCCAGCGCCAGGCGGAGACTGACCCCCTTGTTCGCCAGCATATCGTTCAGGCTTGAGAACTTGAACTGGTTCGTCTGGGGATTCGACTTGTAATCATATTCCCTGTAGAAGCGGAAGCCGCTCTTGACGGTATGGGCTCCCGCCACTCGGGTCAGCTTCTGATCCACGTTGTACACGGTGCTCTTCATGTCGAGGACTTCGCTTGAGGGCGACGTCCACAGACCACTGATGCCGATGTTGCCGACGCGCTTGCGAGGGTTGCCAAGCTCGGTCTGCTCGCCGCGTGTACCCGGGACGAACCAGAACTCCTGCTGGCGCGCGAGCGAGACGTGGTTCCAGCCGAACCGGCTCTCCGAGACCCACTTCGCGAAGGTCTGAACGTGCTGGACGGAGATGCGATCCGACGCGTTGTGGAAAAGCTGGTCGTTGCCGATCTCCGCAAGGGGGTTGACGGCATAGGGCCGCATCCGGGTGGCGGTCACCGACAATCTTCCTGTCCCCATCTGGAAATCGACTTTGCCCATGAAGGTGTCGTCGCTCCTGATCCGGGGCCTCGCCATGACGATTCGGCCATACATCGGGTCGACGGCCACATTCGGCATCGGCATGCCGTCCAGGGCGGCCTTGGTCTCGGGAAACGGCAACGCGGCGAGAATGAGGTCGCGCGCCGCCTGCGTCGGGACGGTATTCGACTGCGTCGAGCCGGAGTTCTCCCGATACCCTTCGTAGGTGGCGAAAAACAGCACCTTGTCCCGCTTGATGGGGCCGCCGACCGATCCCCCGAACTGGTTGAAGCTGGTCGAAGGTTTGGAGATGGACGGGAGCAGGAACGGATTCCTCGCGACAAGTGTCGTGTTCTGGAAACTCTCCAACGCCGAGCCGTGATATGTGTTCGTCCCCGATCGCGTGATCATGTTCACGTGACCGCCGACGGCCCCCCCGTACTCCGCGGGCACGACGCCTTTCACGATCTGCACCTCCGAGACGGCCTCGATGCTCATGATCTCGATCTGGGCCTGGCCGCCCCATTGACCCATCCCGCGGTTTTCCGGGTTCGTCTGGGCATTGGTGCCATCGACCGTGATGGCGCTCCCGCCGTCGCCGACCCCGTTGACACGGAAGTTCCGGCCGTTACCACCCTGGGAATCTGCTGAGCTGACCCCCGACGCCAGCATCACCACGTTCTGCAGATTCCGCCTGGGAATCGGAATCTGCGTCACTTCGGCTCCCATGACCTGGACCTGCGCGGTCGAGGCCGATTGGACGAGTGGCGCGGATTCCACGACCGTGACCGATTCGGACATCTGACCGACGTCGAGGGTGTATTTCTGGCGCACCGTCTGACCGGCGCCCAGCGTCAACCCCTTGTTTTCCTGCGTCTTGAATCCCGCAAGCGCGAGCTTGACCGCATACGAGCCGGCAGGCAGCGCAGGCAGCGCAAACTCGCCGCGTGCATCCGATACGGCTTCTCGAACCAGATTGGTACCCTCGTGGGTCACCACGACGGACACGCCCGGCAGGACGCCTCCTGAGCTGTCCTGCACGGTGCCGTACAGAGTCCCGGTCGTCACCTGAGCACGCGCGTGCACCGAGCAGAACAGGAGCACGGCAACGACGACCAACGCGGTGCGGAACGCTCTCCGAGAAGTGAACATCCTAACCCCCTTCGGACTTGGCAGAGTGTCGCGGTGACACCGACAATGACGTTCTGGCGAGGACGGGGAGCCGAGGTCTTCGGCTCTCGCCGGGGGCCAGAAAATGACAGCTGACATGGCGAACGTTTACATGCCTTTTATGGGCGTTTTGCACGACAAGCAGCCATGCAGTGAAGAACTCAGCCGTCCAACATGAAACCGTTATCACCTTTTACCCGAACCGGGTTCCTGAGTCAAGTGTTCTCTGGAGTGTCTCTCAAGACGAGGCCTGTACTGCCGTTTCTTGGGCGCGGGACGCCGTCGCGCCCGCCCGCCGGGGTCACTCGATCACGATCACCTCATGGTCGAGGATCGCGTCGATCGTGACGGCGGCCGTGCCGTTCTCGCGTCGCAGCGGCCGCGTGCCGCCGGCCACCAGCAGGCGCGCCAACCGTGGCGTCATCCCCGGCGGGAGCATCACGCTCGCGCGGAACGGACCGACCTTGATCAGCTCGTCCAGCGGCGCGCGCCAGCTGGCCTCGCTCGTCAGGTTGACGAGGTGCAGAATCATGCGGCCGGGTTGCTCGAAGAGGTGACAGTCGATAAGCCCCGTGCCCTCCACATGCAGAGGAATGCCCGGGTCGCTCGCCCAGCGGATGATGTTGGCCAGCAGCATCGCGTGATCGGGCAGGTGCTCGAGCGCGTAGCGGCGATCGACGTCGGCCGGCATGTAGGCCACCCGGCCGCGCCCGTGCTGCGACAGGATCAACCCCGGGATGCTGGTCTTCGGCTCGCGCATCCACGCCGTCTCCGGTGGGTACGTCGGAAAGGGCGGGACGAACGTCAGCAGCACCGTCGCGCCCGGCTCCACCCGCATCGACGTCAGCGTGCCGCCGTAGGCGAGGATGTCGGTCTCGTCGAAGCCGCGTAACACCGGGTGACGCTCGCCGGTAATGGCCGGCTCGTCGCCCGCGTTCGGGCCGTCCACGCGCCCGCGCAGCTCGGGGGTCAAGCGCAGGTAGGTATGACCGCTCGCGTCCGGCGCGAACACGGACACGGTCGAACCGCCGCCCGCCGCCGCGCCGCCGCGCGCCCGCGGCACCGCGCCCTCCCAGTGGCACGCGAACAGGTCGGCCAGGGCGAAGTCCGATCGCGCGACGCCCCACTGGTCGAACAGGCTCGTGTAGCCGGTCGCGACCAGTGACCCGCCCTTCTCGACAAAGCGCCGGATCGCAGCCGCCTGCGCGTCCGACAGCGCGCCGACGTTCGGGAGGATGATCGTCTTCAGCCTGCCGGCCTCGCGATCGATGTCGTCGATGTGCACCGGCAGGTACGGGATCCGGGCCCTGACCAGGGCGTGCATGAAGCCCGTATATGGCCCGTCGACCAGTTGTGCCGCCTCGTCGCGGCCGAAAAAGTCGGTGTTCTGCTGCGACCAGACCAGACCGACACTCGCCACGGGCGCGCGATCGACCAGGTAGCGCTGGTTCGCCTGCCACCAGCGCATCACCGGTTCGGCCGTGCGGTACATGCGGCGGTCGTCGTGGTAGGCGCCCACGTGGTGCCACCAGGGCTGGATCCCGCCCGCGATGCCGGCAAACATCCACATGCGCGCCTCGGCGGCCGGCTTGCTCGCCACGCGGTAGTAGCCGGGGCCGGACTGGTACAGCGCCATCGACTCGGGCGCCACCTTGTCCCACCCGAGCACGCCGTGCACGCGTTTGCCCGTGTCGCCATTCTGCTGGAACCCCGTGTCGTCGTCGCGACGCTGGTGGTCGAGCATCATGATGTCGGCACGGGTGCAGATCGCCCGGAGGTCGCGGAACGAGCGCGCCTGCGCGGTGATCGATCCGCCCATCATCCCTGACCATATGCAGTCGGGGCCGCCGGCCGCGCGAGTCACGCGGTTGTTCAGGTCCCAGATCTCGACGCGGCGCACATAGTTCCAGGTGATCCACTGGCGATAGACCGGGTCGTCCCAGTTGGCCGTCGGCGGCAGCGCGGCGCTCGCGTGCGCCCGGAACAGCCGCGCGCAGTTCGCGCAGTAGCAGATGCTCGACCGGCCCATGCCCGCCCAGCTGTTGTCGGTGAACCCGTCCGGGTGCGATCGCTCGACAATCTCGCGCATCACATCCGGCAGGTACTCGTCGTAGTAGGGGCTGTTGACGCAGGTGATGTACTTGTCCGCCGCGCGGTACGGCTGGCCGTTGCGATCGCGCGTGAACCAGTCCGGATGGGCCTTGAAGAAGTCCTCGTCCGTCCGGTTCGAGTCCATGCGCGCCATCACGAAGAGGCCGTCGTCGTGGGCGGCCTTCGTGAGCTCGCCGAACAGGTCGCGGTCTCCCAGGAACTCCGCGCGGTGATGCAGCGGAAACCGGCTCGGGTAGTAGGCGACGATGCCGCCGGCGTTGATGACGACGGCCTGCACCGCGGTCCGTTTCCATTGCCCGCGCCACCAGGCGATGTCGTAGCGGACCGGGTCCTTCTCGGTGATGTTCGTCTGGCCCCAGAGGTACGCGCGGCGATACCACGGCAGCGCCGGGTTCTGCGCAGCCGCCTCGGCGCCCGCGGCCACGTGAACACCGCCTCCGGCAACCACGGCGATGGCCAGGGTGTCCTTCAGGAAATCACGACGGGTAAGAATGTTCGGCGTTTCCGACATACAGGCTCTCCGGATTCCCGGCGCCGGGCGCAACCCGCGACGGGCGATGTATCAGCGATAAGGGCGACCATCGGCAGCCACAGGGGCTGCCAGAGTTGACGGACCGCGACGCGTCCATGCCATCAGGTGATGACCACGACCTCGTGGTCAGCGATGGACTGGATCTGGAAATGGCTCCAGCCATTCCTCACGACGGCCGGAATCTTCTGACCCACCACCAGCAGGTTCAGATACTCACCCTTGACGTCATTGGTAAGCTTGACTCGCAATGACAGCGGCCCGATCGGCGTGAGCTCGTCCATCGGTTTGCGCCATGTTCCCGCGCTTGTCAGATTGGTCATGTGCAGAATCAGCCGACCGGGTTGGCGATACATGTTGCAGTCCACCAGTCCCGCACCCTGAACCGCCAGCGGGATGTCGTTCTTCGACGCCCAGCGCGCGAGACTGGCGAGCAGGTTCCCGTGGTCCGGGAAGTTGCTGCGGGCGAACTGCCTGTCCAGGTCCGCGGGCAGAAAGGCGACGCGACCGCCCTTCGCTGTCGTATTCAGAACCAGGCCAGGGATGTCCGTTTTCGGTTCCCTCATCCACGCCATCTCGGGTGGATGCGTCGGAAACGGGGGCACGAACGTCATCAGTACCTGTGCACCCGCGTCGACTCTGCACGGCTCCAGCACACCACCAAAGGGGAGGATGTCGGTTTCAGCGAATCCGTCCAACACAGGATGGCGCTCGCCGCGGACCACGGGCTCCAAGCCGTTCTTCGGGCTGTCGGCGTTCCTGCGCAGTTCCGGTGTGAGACGCAGGTAGGTGTGATGAGTCTGATTGGCCCAACTGCGAAGCGTTGACGTGGAACCGGAGTCACGCGGCGTGCCCGGGTGGGCGCCGAACAGGTCACCAAGGGCATAGTCTGCTCTGCGGGCGCCGGCCTTGTCGTACAGGCTGGTCTCTCCGGTCGCAATCAGACCTCCGCCTCCTTCGACAAAGCGTCGTACGCTGGCCGCCTGAGCATCGGTCAGCACCCCCACGTTGGGCAGCACCAGCAATGACAGCTGCCCGGCGTCGCGGTCGATGTGGTTCGCATTGACGGAGATGTACGGGATTCTGGCACGGCCCAGCGCTTGTGTGATGCCGCGCGTAGGAAGGTCTACCAGCAGGGAGGCCTCGTCACGGCCGTAGAACTTCGTATTCTCTTCCGACCACACGACGCCGACAGTCGCCACCGGATTCCGGTTGAACAGGAACTCCTCATTCGCCTTGTGCCACCGGTAGGTCGGTTCGACGGGGCGGTAGATCCGGCTGTCTTCATGGTACCCGCTGATGTAATGCCACCACGGCGCGATGCCGCCTGCGATACCTTCCAGCATCCACATCCGCGCCTCGTGTGTCGCGGCACTCGCCAGGCGGAAGTGAATGGGCGAGCCGAACACGTACATCGCCAGGCTTTCCGCGACGATCTTGTCCCAGCCCACCAGCCCGTGAATGCGCTTGCCGGTGTCCGAGTTCTCCTGGAACCCGCCTGCATTGCTGCGCGACTGCGCATCGATCATGATGATGTCCGCGCGGTCGCAGATCTCCTTCAGGTCGCAGAAGCCGTCCGTTTGTCCGCTGATGGAGCTGCTGATCATGCCCGTCCAGGCACACTGCGGCCCTCCTGCCGCTCTCGTGATGCGGTTGTTGAAATCCCATTGCTCCAGTCTCCTGGCGTTGTTCCATGCGATCCATTCCAGGTACACCGGGTCATCCCAGTTCGCCGACCTGGGGATGGCGTTGCCCGTTCTGTCCCGGAAGAGCCTCTGGCAATTCCCGCAGTAGCACGGGCTCTTGCGGCCCAGCCCCTCCCAGTTGTTGTCGGTCACGCCCTCGGGCTTGTAGGTGGCGGCGATCTCTCTCAGGATGGCCGGGATGTGCTCCCGATAGTAGGGACCGTTGATGCAGGTGACAAAGAACTCGTTCTGATACAGGTAGGGTTTCCCGTCGTGGTCGACGGCAAACCAATCCGGGTGCGCCTTGTAGACCTCTTCGTGCGCTTTGCCTGAGTCCATTCGGGCAAAGACGACGACACCATCTTCGTGGGCCGCACGGCAGAGCTCGCCAAAGAGGTCACGATCGCCCAGGGATGCCGCCCTGCGGTGAAACGGTACTTTGCTCGGATAGTAGGCAACGACGCCGCCGGCGTTCAGGACGATGCCCTGGGTTTCGGTCTGCTTCCAGTACTTACGCCACCATGCAATGTCGAAGTTGGCGGCGTTGTCTTCCGTGATGTTGATCTGCCCCCAGCGTGTCACGCGTCGATACCATGGGGTGTCGATTTCGGGTCCACTGCCCGCGGCGGAGCGACCTGCCGCCGCAGCAGCGGCAGTGGCGCCTGCGAGCGTGACAACAGCGGACGTCGCCGTCTTGAGAAAGGAGCGGCGACTGGTACCGATACCGTGAGCGTGTGGGTCGTTCATATCGTGTTGATCTGGAGGAGAGGACATATGAGCTGACTCGGCGCGTGACCCTGTTGCTTGCCGTGTCAGGGATTCAACCGCATCAGCACGATTCCGTATCCGACGCCGGACGGGTCCGTGGTACGCGCAATCTGGAAGGCGATATAGCGCCCATCGGTCGAGACCACGGGATTCGACGCCTTCCAGCCCTGATAGTCGTTGAAGTGCGTGAGTACTTCCATGTCTCCGGGAAGGTGATCCGTGGGATTGGCTTGCTTGCGCCCAGCCGCGGGCGGAGTGATCTGGACGACGCCGTACAAGCCGGCCGTGGTCACGTGGCCACGCGCCGGCGCGATCGGCAGCAAGAGCGCCGAAATGGCCACGAGCGCGATGGCAGGAACCCGCGAACAACGTGTCATGTCAGACCTCCATCGGATGGCAGCCGCCCTACGGGCGGGGACCGTAGACGATCGCCCGCTCGAGCTGGACGCGCCGGCCCTTCGACCGGGCGTCCGCGTCGGCGCGAACCACGATGCGGACGGTGTGCTTCCCGTTCGCCAGACCGGTCACGTGCCAGTAGTCGTTGTCGTTAGTCCGCTCGGGAATCCAGGCGTCGATCTCGCCGGCCCGGGCGCCGTCGAGGTACACGTCCGCGCGGCCGCCCTCCTGGCCCATCGCGCCGACCACGACCACGCCGGTTCCCTCGAACGCGAACATGGCTTCGTCCCCGGCCCCGGCGGCACGCTTCACCGTCCAGGACGACCGCTCGTTCTTCAGGGTCTCAGCCGTCCACCCGCCGCTCCAGGACCACGCCGGTTGGTCGACCTCGACCCGCGCGACTGTGACCCCGGGGTCCCACTGCTCGAGCGGCGGCGCCTTGGGGGTCTGGACCGGGACGACCACCTCGTCTGGCCCCACGGTGCCCCCCGCGGCAACGATGATCTGCTCCGCCCGCTTCAGGGTCGAGGCCACGATCCCGTTGAACGAGTAGCTCGTGAACTCGAACTTCGTGTCGGCGAGGCCGGGGATCCCCGCCTTCCACTTCTCGGGAATCCGCTGGTAGCCGAGCATCACCCCTAGGATTCCCGCCGCGCTCGACGGGTTGCAGTCGGAATCCTGGCCCGCCCTGGTGGAGATCTCGAGCGTCTTCCCGAAGTCGCCGTCCCCGTAAAGGAGCCCCAGCACGACGTAGGCCCCGTTGATCCGGGCGTCGATGTTGAACATAGCGAGGGCGCCGTCGGGGCACACGTCGTCCCGGTCCCACTTGGCCTCGATCCGCTGCCACGTCTGACGCCAGTCGTTCGGGTCCTTTGCGTGCCAGACCAGGACGTCGCGGATGAGCCGCGCGTAGCCGCTCTCGGCGGGAATCGCGAGGAGCCCCTGCTCGACCACACGGTGGGGGTCGGTCTCGAAGTAGGCCGCGGCGTACATGGCCCCGAAGAACATCCCGCCGTAGAGGCCGTCTCCGTAGTTCATCACCCGGCCCACCCGGTCGGCGTAGTGGTTCGAGGCCTGGGGGAGCCCCGGGCACATCAGGCCGATGAAATCCGACTCAATCTGAAAGTCGATGTCGTTGGCGTGGACGTTGAAGTCGGGGTGGCCGGACATCGGGGCCTTGATGCCCCGGTTGAGGTTGCGCCGCGCTCCCGCGTTCGCGTGCCACAGCCTGTACTTCGAGTCACGGAACATCTCGCCGTACTGCTCGGTCGTGGCGTCGAGCCCGGCCCGATCCATCACCTCGGCGAACGTCATCTCGACGTACAGATCGTCCTGGTGAATCGTGTTGGAGATCATGTCGGGCTCCCACTTCAGCTCGACCTCGTTGATCTTCCCGTTGGACCTGAACTCGGTCGGGGCCCCGAACGCCACGCCGATCATCTGCCCCGCCCAGCCGCCCCGGACCTTGTCCTCGAGGGTGGCCCGGCTCATCCGCCGAGGGGCCTGCCCGGCGCCGGCGGACAGGGCCGCCACCAGGGCCAGGCACGCCGTCTTCGTCGCCAGCCTTGTCGTGTTCCGCTTCATGAGTTCCCTTCGGTCGTAATCGGGCGCCCGGAAGTCGTGGAGGGCGGTAGGGGAGCTACGGTCCATCGTTGGTCCTTACATCGGGGAGGCATCGGCCTGGTGTGCCGCAGGCAGGAAGATGGCCCGGAAGTCATTGACGTTGGTGCGGGTCGGCCCGGTGTGAATCAGCGTGCCGCGTGACGAGAAGAAGCCGTAACCGTCGTTGCGGTTCAGATAGTCAGTCGGGCTGAGGCCGAGCGCCGACCAGCGTTCGCGAACGTCCGGACCGAACCAGGCGCCTGCGTTGTCCTCGGTGCCATCTATGCCGTCGGTATCGCAGGCGAGCGCCCAGGCGGGCACGCCGAGCGCGGTCACAGCCTTCCCTACGTCAGTCATTGTCGACCTCGTGCCTGACCATCATCTGCGGGGCGCGGACCAGGGCCTGGCGGTCTCACGCGCCGCCATCCTGCGACGACCTATCCAAACAGGACCTTGTGTTTCGTGACATACGCGGGGTCTATGGTGACGCCCAGGCCGGACCCGATTGGAACGTTGACAATGCCATCCTCGCTGGTGACCGGTTCTCTCTTGCTTTCAATCGGGATCGTGTTCCCGTTTGGATCCTTGGTGTCGAACAGCTTGAATTCCTGGTACGGGCCGGCGTTCTTGCAGGCCGAGACATAGTGCAGGAGATAGATGTAGCCCAATCCCCCTGATGACAAGTGGGCCACGATGGTCTTTCCGGCGGCCTCTGCCATGTGCGCCACCCGCATGGAGCGGATCATCCCGCCGTTATAGAACACGTCAGGCTGAATAATGTCGAACGCATGGTTGGCGATCAGCCACCGATAGGCGTGTACGCCAAATTCCTCCTCACCGCCGGCCATGGGGATCGTCAGCGCATCAGCGACCTGTTTCTGCTCCTCGTACCAGTCCCATGGAGTTGGCTCTTCATAGAAGTAGTACTTGTGCTCTTCAAGTATCCTGCCGATGCGAATGGCCTCTTTCGCCGTGTACGAGCCATTCCCATCGATCATCAGCACCCGCTTGTCGCCGAATCTCTGACGCGCCATCTTGATGAGCTTCTCAGTGCGGCCAGGTGCATTGTCGATGTCGGATCCCATGTTGTCACCGAGACCGGCTCGGAGCTTGATGGCCCGCGCCTTGCTTTCCAGCAGGTCCTTTTCCACCAGGTCCAGCGACACTTCGGGTTCCAGGACGCGCAGATCGGTGAATCTCGTGCCCAGGTAGATCGTGATCTTCGGGTGATGGACGCCTCCGATCAGGGCTCCGAGCGGTTTGTTCGCGATGTTTCCGAGCATGTCGAGAATCGCGAACTCGATTCCGGCCATCTGCAGGCAGAGCGGTATCCCCTGCCTCTTCAGGTTTCCTTCGTGGGCCTCGGTCATCATCGCGTCAAGGTCGCGAGCGTCCTTGCCCTTGAAGATGTCATAGAGGGCGGTCTTGAACATGGGATAGCCATCCCTGGCACTCTTGGGATGGCCGACCGAAATCCCCTCGGCCCCGCCCTTTGACCGAACACGGTAGAGGAAGCTGTTTCTGTCCTGGAGGAGTTCCAGACTCTCGATGATGACGGGGGACGCAAACAGCTCCCTTCTGAGTACCGGTCGCTGGAGAGCCTTGTCGAGGGCGGAATAGTCGGCATGGGCGGATGCCTCGCTGCCGGTCGAATAGCCTGACGCTCGCGCGGAAGCGCCGATACCCCCCGCAATGACAGTTGAGCAGAACGTCCTTCTGTTCGGCTTCATGTGGCTGACTCCCTCCGCTTCGTCGCCCTGAACCGCGCTCGCTCGCCCCGACTACTTGGCCTGTTTCGTCTGTTCGAACTTCTTGATGTCGAACAAAAAGAGGCCCGTACAGGTCCTGGTCATGAAGACAAACGTATTCCCATCGTCGTGAACAGCCGGATTGGTGGCCCTCATGCCGTCGGTGAGCCTCTCGTTGTCGGTGCCGGTACCGTCGAGCTTCAGCCTGTACACCTCACCCCGACTTTCCATGAGCGTGGATGTGCCATCCGGAAATACCCCTTCCGGCTCGCCTTCGACGTCCTTGGGTGTTGTGTAATTGACGAGCTTGCCCGTCTTGAGACTGATACCGAACACTTCCTTCTCGATGATTCCCGACCCCGACGACGAGCGCCCCCATTTCGTTCTGTCTTCATCCCGCCGGTAGAGCGCAAACGTCAGCTCATCTTCTGAAGGCGGCCGCCAGTTTTGAGTCTCAATGATGTCTCTAAAATCTGCGCCGCCAAACGGCACGATATCTTTGATGCCCACCAGGTATTTCCTGTTGACGATCCTGGCCCGTCCATTCGAATACGCGATTTCTCCCGTGTACATTTCCAGCTGTCCCGGGAGTGTCCAAGCAATCTTCATGCTCTTTCTGGAAACCGCGGGGCCTTCGACGAGTACCTCGGCGTCGATGTTGTAGGGAGGATTCTGAAGAGACTTCTCCATGACCTGGAAGTAGTTCATCTGCCTCGCGGATCCGGCGCTGAGCAAGAGATCGCCATTCGGCAGGGCCAGCACTCTGTAATAGAAGTGCCCCTTCGGGCGATCTTCCGGTTTCGTGAGTTGCCTGGTCTTCTTCGTCGCGACGTCTACGATCCAGACTTCTCCCCCGTCGTAGCACTTGTCGATGAAGTAGATCTGCTTGCCGTCAACCGACCACTCAGGCCGCTGACCGAAGTCGGTGAGCTGGGTGATGTGGGTCGGCAGACTGTCCTTGGACACCGGGGTCTGGGCGTTGACGACAGCGCCCTTGTAGACGAAACGCTGGAGACGGGCGCCGGTGTACGTCTCGGTCGTGTAGACGTTGCCTTTCGAGTCGGTCGCGATGTTGTGCACTCCGTAGAACTGGCCAGGCTGCCGCCCACCGTCCCCGAAGCTGCCGACCACTTCGAGCGTGCTCCGCCGCACGATGCGCACCTTCTCGTTCACGCCATCGGTGATGTAGAGGTAGGTCTCCTGCGGGTCTCTCGAAAACGCGATGTCCCAGACCGAGCCGGACCCGAGCGTCTTGGTGTCGAAGAAGGCTTCCTTCACGAACGTGCCGTCCTTGCGGAACACCTGCACGCGATCGTTCACGCGATCGCACACGTAGAGGAAGCCGTCCTTGGAGAGCTTGGCGCAGTGGACCACGTTGAACTGCTTCGACGGCGGCTTCGCCGGGTCGTACGCGCCCACTGGCGCATCGTCAGGCTTGGCGCCGTACGCGCCCCAATGCCGCTTGTACGCGCCGGTGTCCGCATCGAAGACGATCACGCGGCGGTTGCCGTAGCCGTCGGCGACGTAGGCTTCGTTCGCCTCCGTGTCGACGAAGATGCCCGCGGCCCTCCACAGGTTCTCGGTGTCGTTGCTTCCGCTGTGCGTGCCCTGGTGTCCAATCTGGGACAGGAACTGCCCGCTGCGGGTGAACCTCATCACCCGGGTGTCCTTGTCTCCGTTTCCGCCAATCCAGACCGTGCCTTTCTGGTCGACCGTGATCCCATGGATCGCCTCGGGCCACTCGTAGCCCTGGCCCGGTCCGCCCCAGTGCCCGACGAGGTTCCCGGCCGGGTCGAATTCCAGGACCGGAGGGGCCGGGACGCAGCAGTCGGCGATCGGCGGGGTCGCCGCTGCTCCTTTGAAGTTGTCCTCGACGGACTGCGGCTTGTGGAGGATCCACACGTGATCCTGCGCGTCCGTGCTCAAGCCGATCACAGAGCCGAGCACCCAGTGATGGGGCAAGGGCTTGGGCCACAGCGGGTCCACTTCGAATACGGGCACCACGCCAGCTGCGCCGGCCTGCGCGGCGGCGGTCACGTCGAACGCTCCCAGACCTGAGCCCAGCGAACCGGCCCACGCGGCCAGAGCCAGACATGCGAGACCGGCGTAGCGGTATTTCATGGGACCTCCCCCTCACCTCGTTGTTGACCGCCCTCGACGTCGCGACCGGCAAGGGCAGACAGATCACCGATGACCAGCATCACGTCCCGCGGCAGGCCAGGACGAGCGCGCGAGGGCATACGCGTCGCTACTTCAGCGGCTCGACAGTCGGCACCCAGCCGGGGACGACGTACGCAAAGAGCATCGAGAGGATGCCCATGACGACCATGAGCGCGACGCTGTGCTTGAGGGTGAATCTGAAGAGGCCGCTTTCGTCAGCGGCCGTCATGCCCGTGGCCGCAACCGCGACGGCAATGCTCTGCACCGAGATCATCTTCCCCATGACGCCGGCGGCGGAGTTCACCGACGCCGTCAGGATGGGATTCAGGTCCAGCGCCCTGGCCGTCACCACCTGCAGGTTGCCGAACAGTGCGTTCGCCGACGTGTCGCTGCCGGTCAGGAACACGCCCAGCCACCCAACCACCGCGCTGAAGAACGGAAAGGCGCGGCCGCTCGAGGCCAGCGCCAGGCCCAGCGTGGACGTCATGCCGGAATAGTTCATCAGGTACGCGAGGCCGAGCATCGACGCGATGGTGATCATCGCGAACGACAGCTGCCTGAACGTCGCCGTGTACGTCTTCACCAGTTGCGACGGCTTCACCCGCATGAACACCGCCGCCGCCAGCATCGCCAGCATGCAGGCGGTCCCCGACGCGCTCAGCCAGTTGAACACGAAGACCGCGGCATAGGGCGCGGGCGCCGGCGTCACCGGCGGCATGCGCGTGATCGCATTGTGCAGGCCCGGCACGTTGAGGCCGTTGAGCGTGCGCGGGTTGGTTGGCAGCCAGGACGGCAGCAGGCCGTTGGTCCACGTGTCGATGGCGGACTTGATCCGCGGCTCGCCCCACGCGAGCACGAACACCACCAGGAGCAGGTACGGCAGCCACGCGGCGAAGATCTCGCCTGGCGAGTGCGTCTTCACGGCCGCCGTCACGGGACGGTCGTCCTCGAGCCGCATGATGCGCTTCGGTTTCCAGAGCTTCAGCACCGCCACCATCACGATGATGCAGGAGAGCGAGCTGGCGATGTCGGTCAACTCCGGTCCCATGACGTTCGACATGAACAACTGCATCCCCGCGAACGACACCCCGCAGGCGACGATGGCCGGGAGCACCTCCAGGGCGCGCGCCCGCCCCGCCATGACGACGATCAGGTATCCGGGAATGATGATCGACACCATCGCGCACAGGCGGCCCACCATCGCGCTCAGCGGCATCAGCGGCAAGCCGGTGACGTTGGCCAGCGTGATGACGGGAATGCCGATGGATCCGAAGGCCACCGGCGCGGTGTTCGCGAGGAGGCAGACGCCCGCCGCGTAGAACGGGTTGAAACCCAGGCCGGCCAGCATCGCGCCCGACACGGCGACCGGCGCGCCGAAGCCGGCCGCGCCTTCGATGAACGCGCCGAACGAGAATGCGATGAGGATCGCCTGCAGACGCCTGTCGTCGGTGAGGCTGCCCACCGAGTCCTTGATGACCTCGAACTTCCCGGTGTCAACCGCGAGACGGTACAGCATGATCGAACTGAACACCACCCAGGCGATCGGGAAGATGCCGTACGCCGCGCCCAAAAGCGTCGAACGGACCGCGAGTTGCACGGGCATCCCGTACACGGCCAGCGCCACAACCAGCGCGGAGCCGAGACCGGCGAGGGCCGACATCCAGGCCGGCCGTCGCCAGACTCCGAGCATCAGGAACAACACGAGGATCGGAAGGCCGGCGGCGACGGCCGACAGGGCCAAGCTTCCGCTGACGGGCGCGTAGTCGTGTTGCCAGAGCATGTGTTCACATCCCGGGAACGTGTGCTTCAGACCGATCGTCCGACGCCTGCGGTCCGCTTCACCTCAACGTCGCCGCCCCGATCAGGACGATACCCGCAACGTAGGCGACCACCATCATGGACAGCAGGCGGCCGGTGCCCTGCGGCGCCTCTCGGAATTCTTTCCAGATGAAGATGCCCCAGAGCGAAGCCACCAGCGCGGCCCCCTGCCCGAGAGCGTAGGAGATCGCTGGCCCCGCAACACCCGACGCGAGCAGGTTGGACGCCAACGCGAAGAGCCAGATGCCGCCCCCGGCAAGCCCGGCGGCATGCACGCGAGCCGAGCCTCGAAAGTAGTCCGCATAGCTGAGGTGGCCGACGCGCATGAAGACCGAGTTGATGACCAGGTTGCTGGCCACCAGTCCTGCACCGAAAAGGACCAGCGCCGCATATGGAGTCAGCATCCCCGGTTCGATCGTGCCCGAGACGAACGCCGGTGAGATCGATCGCACAAGTTGAGGGTAGAAGAACCCCATCAAAGCGCCGGCCAGTACCGCGAACAGCACTCCGCGACCGCCCGACTTGCCGGCCCGGGGAAGGCGCCGATGGGCCAACGACGAGGTGGCCATCGCCACGAGAATGAGGCCAACCCCCGCAAACAGAAGAGCCGGATCGCCCTTGGGCGTATCGAGGTAGCTACCCACGGTACCGATGACCAGCGCAAGCCCGACACCCACGGGAAAGGCCACCGCCATACCGGCGAGATCAATCGCGACCACCAGCAGGATGTTGGACAGGTTGAAGATCACGCCGCTTACCAACGCGTACCCCACCGAACTGGAGCTGGCCTGTTGCAGGTTCCCGATCGTTCCGGGGCCGACAGGGCCGAGTGTGCCCAAGGTCAGTGCCAGCACGAGGCTGAACAGCGCCACACCGATGGCGTAGTCCCAGTAGTACAGCTCAAACCGCCACTGCTCTCTCCCCGCGAGTTTCTGCGTATTCGCCCACGATCCCCAACCGAGCATCGTCAGGACACAGAGCAGAATGGCCACCGGTACAGCGGTTACAACAAACATCTTCAGCTCCCTTAGGGCCCGTTAGAAAACAAAGGTAGCAAGTTTTGTCTTCTTACGGGCCCTTATGGCGGGCCCACAGCCACACCCTGCTTACATAATTCATTCAACAGCGCCTTACCGAGTTGCGCCGCACAGCAGCAGCAGGCGTTCGACCTCCAGGCGCGACGGTGCCGAGTTCTGGGCTCCAGGCCGTGTGACCGAGATGGCGGCGGCGGCATTTCCGAACTCGACAGCCGCCCGCAGATCCTGCCCGCGAGCCAGAGAGGCTGCCAGCCCGGCATTGAAGGTGTCGCCCGCAGCGGTGGTGTCCACCGGCTCGACCTGATGAGCCGGGACGGTGAAGGACTGATGGCCGTCGGACACGACGCAGCCCAGATCGCCCATCTTGATGATGGCTGTGCGAATGCCTCTCTGGTGCAGGCTGCGGCACGCCTCAAGCCCATCGTGAACAGTACGTGGCTCTTGTCCTTCTCGATCGAGCAGGAGCGCGCATTCGGCCTGGTTCGGGGTGACAATTTCCGCAAGGCTGAGCGTCTCTGGGTCCAGCTTGCGGGCGGGGGCCGGGTCCAGGATCACTCTGGCTCCCTTCTCGCTGGAAATCCTCAGCAGTGCCTCAACCGCCGCAAACGGTATCTCGAGTTGGCACAAGACGAGCTGACCGGCGGACAGGTTCGTCGTCACGCCTTCGACCCACGACGCCGTCACGCTCGCGTTGGCGCCGGGAGATAGCAGGATGGCATTCTCGCCGTTCTTCAGAACCGTGATGACGGCGCTTCCGGTGGCGCGGTCCGACCGCGCCACGCCAGCCGGGTTCACTCCGCAACTCTTGAGGCTTGCGAGAAGGAGATCGCCGAAGACATCTTGTCCAACAAACCCAAACATCTCGACTGATGCGCCCAGTCGCGCAGCAGCGCACGCCTGGTTGGCACCTTTGCCGCCGGGGTAGATCGACAGGTCACTTCCCTGGAGCGTCTCACCCGGCCTGGGGAGACGATCACTCTGAATGACGAGGTCAGCGTTGAGGCTTCCGAGCACGACTATCGATTTGTTCGTCATGTGCCAACCACCGCTGAAGTTGAAGCAAACGCGCCTGGCGGCCAGAAGCGCCCGGGCGACGCGAACCCGAAGGGCCGAGAGCGGGCGCGCGCATGCGCAGCGAACGTTTACACACACCTACTGCAAAAAGCCAGCGCAAAAAGCCTAGACAATGCGGAATGGCACCATGCAAGCTGTAAGCGATATCACGATTTATCCGAAATATGGCCCCTGAGTCAAGTTGTTCTTGCTCACGCTGCAACGTCCGCGATATCTTGGGTGCCGCTCGCTTGGCCGATCCGGGCGACGATGAATGGGGCGAGGGAGACGACCAGGAGACAGGCATCGACATGCCGGGGCCGAAACAGCCAAGAACGAGAGCCGGCCGCGAAAGAGTCTCGACGATCAAGCAGGTTGCCGAACTCGCGGGCGTGTCCATTGCGACGGTGTCGCGCGCCCTGTCCGAGAGCGGGCCGGTGAGCGCAGCGTTGCGCCGGCGGGTGCTCGCCGCGGCCCGCGAGCTCAGCTATCAACCAAGCCAGGCCGCCCGCAACCTGCGTGTCGGGACCAGCAAGACCGTGGGCGTGGTCATCCCGGACCTCCAGAACCCGTTCTTCACGGGCGTGGTCCGCGGCATCGAAGACGTGCTGCAGGCGGCTGGCTACACGCTGCTGCTCGCGAACTCCGACGACTCCCCTCCGCGCGAGGAGCGGGCGCTGTCAACGCTGCGCGCCGAGGGCGTCGCCGGAATCGTGTTCGTGCCAATCTCGGCACCGACGAGTACTCATCATCAACTGCTGTCGTCACCCATTCCGGTTGTCGCTGTCGACCGGTCGCCCTTGGGACTTCGTGTCGATCTCGTCATGGTCGACAACACGGACGGCAGCCGGCGTGCCGTGGATCATCTGATCGCCAGAGGGCACAGGGCAATTGCCTTGGTGGGTGGCCCTCTCCAGCACAGCACGGCGGTCGAGCGGCAGCAGGGATACGAACTGGCGCTGAAGGAGGCTGGAATCCCGGCGAGGGCTGACCTGATTCAGTACGGCGATTTCCGTGAGGCGGGCGGCTATGCCTGCATGCAGGCCCTGCTCGCCATTCCCCGGCCGCCCACTGCGGTGTTCGTCGCCAACAACCTCATGACGCTCGGCGCGCTGCGGGCGATCCACGAGACGGGACGGCGGATCCCTGAAGACCTCGCCGTCGTCAGCTTCGACGACATGCCCTGGGCCTCCTCGATCAATCCGCCCCTGACCTCGGTGGCGCAACCCGACCGCGAGATCGGCAAGACCGCTGCGGGACTGCTGCTGGCCAGAATTGCCGAACCTGACAGGCCGATCCGCCGCGTGGTGCTCGAGACCCAGCTCGTCGTCAGAGCGTCATGCGGTGGCCAGTTGCGTGCAGCCCAACTGGCGCCGCCTGCCTAGGGCCACTTCTCTCGACCCTTCAACGTATCGACGCGGAACCAGTCCCAGTCGGCGTGACCCTGAGTCGCGGCGCCGGGCGAACCGGCGGCGAACACACCGATCTTCGCGACCACCCAGTCGCCGGCTTTCGCCACGAACTCGCCGCCGATCGGCGTCAGCCGTGCCGGATCCGAGTAGTCGGCGTAGATCACCGGATTGATGTAGGTGCCGTCGCTGCGAGAGCGTCGAGATCATGAGTGGACTCTCCGCGTCAGCGCGGCGCCCGGGACGGCGCCGCGCCGTAGCGCGGCTCCGGAATCACGCCCTCGTCGCTGAGCAGGACGTGGAGGTCGGGATCCGCGAGTACGCGCGCGATGTCGAATGGCGCACCGTCGATCGTCACGATCCGATGGACGAGGCGGATGCCGTGACTGTAGTCGGCGTACGTGTCGCCGTGGCCGTTGTAGGCGGGCTGGATGGCCGCGCCGTCCAGCATGTGCCAGCCGTAGATCACCACGGGTGAGGGCGTGGCGGCCCGGGTGCCGACGCGAATCAGGTTGGAGACGATGACGTCCTTTTTGTGCCCGGCGACGAGCACGCCGAGCGGAAAGCCGGACAGGGCCGCCGCGCGCTGCGCCCTCACCAGGTCGTTGTGCCGGCTGAACACGGGGACCGTGACCATGGCGGCGCTTGGCGGAATCGGCTCAGGGCTGAGCTTGAGCGGAGAGGCCGCGTAGATCGCGTCGACCATCTTGCGGGTCGGCAGCGAGCAGCCCAACGCGTCGGCCAGCCGCTGGGCGAGGAGCGGCGTCATCGGCATCAGCAGGTAGTCGGCATCCGAGCCCAGCGCCAGATAGTCCGGCGTGACCAGGTAGGACACCAGGCGGACGGCGCCGCCGACCCGCGCTTTGTCCGTGACTTCAACTAGCGTCCTGAGAAAAGGGGGGACGTTGCCCGACTCGATCTGCCTGGACACCTCGGCTTCGCGCGCGTCGCGTGCGAGGGGCGACAGCATCAAGGCGATCTCTGTGCCGCCCGGAGCGCGGGGCGGACGAGGCGGTAACCGGAGCGCCTGACCTGCAGCGACGACCGGCTGGCACGCCAGAACGGCGCTCGCGGCCAGCAACAGGCACCGATGTCGGATCGTCATGCGGATGATACCTCCGCGACGAAGGCGCAGAAGAAGAAGGTGAGGCGCGCGGCGAGCACAGCCACGGCCGAGACGAAGGTCGCCAAGGTATTTCCCGTCAAGGACAACGTCTGGGCCACCATCGAGATGTTCTGCGATCCCCCGGAGGTCGTCGCGGCATCGATTCCGCGCTCGCTGATCGCGCTGCAGGATGCCGTCGCGACGTTCCGGGAGAAGATGCCGGCCTGAATCGACGAGGAAGGCCGGTGGCGGGTCAGGCCGCCGCCGGCTTCGTCCGCCGGCCGAACCAGCGGTGCAGGAACACGTCGAGCCCGGCGAAGCGGCCGCTGCCCGTCACGAGGATGACGACCAGCGCGCACAGTTCCACCAGGTTCTTGTTCACGATCAGGTAGCTGCCCTCGGTGGGGATCGAGTAGAAGTAGCCCACGAAGGGCGGATTGCACAGGTAGAACAGCAGGATGAACCCGATCCCGCCCAAGGTTGCCAGACGCGTGAACAGGCCCAGGATCAGGAGCGTCCCGACCAGCGTGAGCCCCCACATCGTGATGAGGTCCGCGTTGGCGAGCAGGTCCGGATTGCCCGCGAGCCCCTTGAACAGATCGGCGAACGGCCCGCGCGCCTGCTTGAGGTAGCCCGCGGCCGACCACGCGGGCGAAGTCAGCTTCGCGATCCCCTCGTAAAGAAAGTGCCACCCGATGGCGACCCGCAGCACAGTCATCGCGATCATCGGTACGCGGGTGAGCTTTCCGTCTTCCATCTCGACACTCCTCTAGATGCGGAAGTCCTCGGGCTTGAACGACAACCGGGACCCGGCCTCGATCGCCTCGTTCACCTTGAGGACGGCGACGGCGCTCTCGTAGGCCACCTCGGGCGGGCAGTTGAGCTTCGCCTTGCCGCGGACGGCGTTGAAGAAGTTCTGCAGGTGCGGCTGATGATAGGGGTCACGCAGCACGACCGACACCTTGTGCTCGTCGGGTGAGACCGACTCGCGCACGTCCGTCACGCCCTCGGTCTTCTCCTTTATCTCCTGGATCTTGGGGGCGCTGACGTACCCGTTCTGGACCCACGTGTCCCAGGCGGGGGCGTTCGGATCGCGGTAGAGCTTGGCCCCGTAGACTTCCGACTCGGAGAGGAGCAGCGTCCCCTGGTCGCCCATGAAGTTCTCGAAGTAGCCCTGGCTGCCGTTGGTCGTCTGCGTCTGGTAGGACGCCTTCACCTTGCCCATCGGCGTCTCGAAATCGTAGACCGCCATGACCGTGTCGTACCACTCATGCGTCGCCGGATCGTGGTAGAGCAGCCCGCCGCTCGCCATGACCCCGGTCGGGTTCGCGCCCAGGAACCAGCTGTAGATGTCGATCTGATGCGAGCCAAGGTCCACGATCGGCCCGCCGCCCTTGCCCTTGTACCAGCGCCAGTTGCGGAACTGGTGCATGTCCTTGAACCCGTACTGCGTGAGCCGCGCGTCCGGAATCGCATACCGCGCCGGGGCGCCGAGGTCCGGCGCGACGGCGCGGTTCCACTGGCCGGAGACGGTGACGACCCGGCCAAGGAGCTTCGCCTCGCGGAGCAGTTTCTCGTAGCAATGGAGGTAGCGCGGATTCGAGCGGCGCTGATGGCCGATCTGGAGGAGCTTGCCGGTCTCGCGGGCCGCCGCCACCATACTGCGCGCGCCCTCGAGGGTGTTCGACATCTCCTTCTCGCAGTACACGTGCTTGCCGGCCTTGAGGCAGTCCACCGCGTGCTGCGCGTGCCAGAAGTCAGGAGACGCGATGACGACCGCGTCGATCTCCTTTTCCTTGTCGAGCATCTCGCGGTAGTCCTCGTAACCGCGGACCTCGTGCTTGAACTTCGCCAGGCTGTTGACGACGCGCTTCTGGTTGTACTCCGCCCAGATGTCGCACACCGCGCGGAAGCGCAGGCCGGGGATGCGCAGCATCGCGTCGGTCAGCACCTGGCCCTGGGCGCCCGCGCCAAGGAGGGCCACGTTGATCACTTGCAGATCCTTCGGCGCCTCGGCCGGCGCGGCGGCGGCCTCAGCCTTCGCCTGCTGATACTGGCGCTGTTTGTTCCACGCGTAGCCGAAGAGCCCCAGCGCGGGAACCGTCGACAGCCCCGTCAGCACTTCCCGCCGATCGAGCTTTCGCGGCCCTGCGGCACCGGCCTTCGGGGTCCCCTTGTCCTTTTCGTTCTCGCCAGCCATCGCTTCTCTCCTGCTGTTTATCGCCGCTCACAACGACGTCGAAGTATACCCCGAAGCGGAATCACCGAAGTGCAGCAGGCTCGCGTCCCCGGGCCGGCCGTCGTCCGGCTCCGGAAAAACCCAGGCCTCGAGGCCGGGATTGCGCTCGCACAAGGTCTCGATCTCTTCGGGACTCATCAGCATGAAGGCCGTCGTCAGGGCGTCGGCCACGGCGGCGGCCGCGATCCGGGGCCGGCCTTCAGACCGCGCCTCGTGCCGGGCCGTGTCCGGCCGGGGCACCGCAACCCAGGCCGCTCGGCAGCCGCGGGCGGGCTCGCCGGTGTACGGGTCCACGATGTGATCACCCTTGCGCAGCCCGGACGCCCCGAGCGCCATCTGGCGCACCGAGAGACGGGCGAGCACCCTGGAGGGGCTGCCCGGATCGCTCAGGGTGAGCGGCCACCCGTCGACGCCCTCCGGAGCCTCGAGTGCGAGGACGGAGCTGAAACCTCCGTGGACCAGCGCCTTCTCGAGCCCCCACTCGCCGAGCTGTTCGGCCATCAGATCGACCGCGTAGCCCTTGCCGATGCCGCCGAGATCGATCCGCACCCCGTCGGTCGTCGCGCGGACCATGCTGTCGTCGGGGTCGAGTTCGAGCGACGGCAGTCCCGTGCCGATCGAGACGTCGAAGGCGCCGCCCGTCAGGTCGAACACGTGGCGCGCGATGACGAGGCACTCCATCGCGGACGGGCTGACCTGCGTGGTCCCGCCGGCCGCGAGGTGGTTGACGCGCGCGATGTCGCTGTTCGGCAGGAAGCGGCTCAGTTCGCGCTCGAGGCGGTCCACGAGCTCGAAGGCGGCCTGCGCCGCTTGCGCCGCGTACCGCTCGTCCGGGTGCGCGAGATGCACCTCGAAGACGGTGGCCATGGCCTCGTGCGAGAAGCGGCGCACGTCGCCGAGTTCGCCCCGCCGCTCGATCAGCAGTCCGCCGTCGGTCCGGTCACGATCCATCTGTCGCAGCCCTTCCTCCCATGTACCAGCCGGCCTTTGACGCCACCACATTACCAAGATCCGCGACCCGTCGGGACGCTTACCAGATTCGGATCCGGACCCCATGGTTGTCGGGCCCGCAGCCGTGCTAGGCTGTGCGGGCCCCCGCCATGCCGCACGGCGCGTCCGGCACGAGTGGTGCTTCAGCCCATCTGGAGATTGTGTGAATCGCCGGGACTTCCTCGAGGCCGCTCTGGTCGCACCGCTGCTGGCGTCACCGCTGGTGACGTCCTGCGGAGGGAGTCCGTCGGGGCCAACGCCCGCGCCGGCTGCGGGGCCCGTTACGACGCCGGCCGACCCGCCCCCCTCGGGCAGCGTGATCTTCCACCTGCGCGGCGTCCCGGATCAGCCGTTCATCTCAGCCGCCAACCACCACGCGGGCGTTGATGCGCTCCTGCGCCTGACGGGACGCTCGGGGCTGAAGCTCCACCGCTCGGCCGCCGTGGGTGAGACCTCCGGCCCCAATGGACTGATTGCCGCCGGAGATGTCGTCCTCGTCAAGGTGAACGCGCAGTGGAAATACCGGGGCTGCACGAACAGCGACGTTGTGCGCGGCCTCATCCAGTGCCTGCTCGAACACCCCGACGGCTTCACCGGCGAGATCGTCATCGTCGAGAACGGGCAGGGACGCGGCAGCCTGAGGTGCGATACGTCGAGTTCCTACGGCGGAGACACGTCGGTCCGCGCCAACGCGAACGACGAGCGCCACAGCTTCGTCTACCTCGTGGAAGAGGTGTTCAAGGATCCGCGCGTGTCGGCGATGCTGCTCGACCCGCTCCGCAGCAAGTTCATCGGCGTGGAGGACCACACGACAGCCGGCTATCGGCGCCTCCAGAACGTGTCCTATCCGTGCTTCACGACGGCCGGGGGACGCCGCGTCGAACTCTACGAAGGCGTCTGGACGGGTTCCGGGCACGGACGCAACCTGAAGCTCGTGAACGTCCCCGTACTGAAGCACCATGACACCGGAGGGTCCGAGATAACGGGCGCCGTGAAGCACTTCTACGGGCTTCTCTCGATGTCGGACGGCGGGTCGGATGCGCGCCACTACACGGGGCTGGGCGAGGCGTGCGGACGCATGATCGCGGCCGTTCGCCCGCCGGTCCTCAACGTGATGGACGCGATCTGGGTCTCGCACAAGGCGCTCGGCGGCACGCCGGTCGGGTCAACGTTCCGCGCGAACCAACTGCTGGCGAGCCAGGATCCGGTGGCGCTCGACTACTGGTCGGCCAGGAACGTTCTCTTTCCAATCGACTCGAACCCCCGGCATTCGCCCGACCACGCAGGCATCGACCGCTGGCTCACCGACTGCATGACGATCGTCAACTCGCTCGGCGGTATCGCGCGCCCGGATGAGGGCATCCATGTGGACCGGCTCACGAAATTCGAGTCGGATTTCCGCGTGGTTTTGGGCACGGTCGCGTAGGCAGCACGATGCGGGGAGTCGCGATGATGCGAGCTGGCGTGTTCCTGCGCGGCGTGCTTGGGTGCGCCCCGTACAACTGAGTCGACAGTTCCTCGCGCAGCACCCGCCGACTCGTCTGCTCGAGCGGTGCCCGGCCGGCCCGGACGTGCTGCTGCAGCGCGGCATTGATCAGCGACTGGTAGTCCCCGCCACCCGCGGCATGGACCTGGGTTCGAAACCAGTCGAGCACCTCGTTGTCCAGGCGGATCGTGAGAGTCCCCCTACTTCAGCGTGCCCTGCTTCAATGCGGCAACGACGCGCGGAACCAGCGCATCTGGAGTCAGGAAGTCGAGCAGTGAGTACTGGTCCTTGAACGCCTTCAGCACGTCATCCTGGATCATCAGTTCCGCTGTCCGCCCCGCCGCCACATGGGCCCGGACGACGCCGATCATCGCGGTCAGCGTGTCGCGATAGGCCTTCACGCCGGCGACGGTCAAGTCGCGGCCGTGACCGCTCACGAACGTCGTGTTCTCGGGGAACACGTCGAGCACGTCATCGAGAAACGACAGATAGCCGGCGACGTCCGCCGCACCGGGCACGCTCTCGGACAAGAGGAGGTCGCCCATCGCGACGACCGACTCCTTGGGGAAGTACACGATCAGATCGGCGGCCGAGTGCAGACCCGGCCTCGGAATCAGCAGGATGTCGGCGCCGCCGGCCCGGAGGACATACGGTGCGGGCAACGTGCGACCCATTCGTCCTTTGAGCGGGTCGGTCTGCCTCGCGATCGACACTCCAGGTGGCGGAGCCGCCAGAGACGCGGCGGTGATCACGGCCGCCGGGGTCGGCGCAATCGAGTTGCCCGCCACGTGGTCGCCGTGGTCGTGGGAGTTGATGACGTAGCGCACGCCGGAGGGCGAGAAGCCGGCGATGGTCTTCTTCAGTTGATCCAGCGGACGCGTGAAGAACCCCGTATCGACAACCACCGCACCGTCGGTGCCCGAGAAGACGACGACGTTGCTCCTCATGCCCCACAGAAACGCGACGCGATGGATCGCCGGCGATAGCGCGGCCACGTCGAACTGAATCGGCGTGACCCGGGCGCCCTTGGATTCCAGCCACTGCACCAGGGTGCGACCATCCGATTCATAGGCCAGGTCGAGCGGAGTTCCCGAATGCCGCGCGACCGCATTGAGGTCCGCGCCCTTCGCGACCAGGTACTCCGCCGTGGTGCGTTGTCCGTAGGCGGCCGCCAGGTGCAGCGGCGTCAGTGACCCGGGATTGCGGGCATGGACGAGCGTCGGATCGGCTTCCACCAGTGCCGTCAACCGCGTCAGATTGCCAGAGGCGCTCGCCTGAAAGACGGTCTGCGTGCTGGCCGGCAGCGGCCCGGGAGGAGCGGTTTGCGTGATGGTGAGATTGGCAAACGCGCCATCCGAATTGTTGCCGGCCCACAACGCCAGCCCGCCGCTCTTGTGTTGGCCCAGATCATCCACCACCAGGCTCGGTGTCGAGGCGCCGTTCACATACACCTCGACTTTCGAGTTGGCCAGCACGATGCGCGCGTGAAACCAGCCAGACGGGTCCGGGGCCGGCTCGACGGCCTTCTCGAACTGGCCCGGCCGTTCGGCACGCAGTTTCTGCCACGTATTGGCCGGATGCGAAACGTATTGCACGCCATGCGACCGCGATTCAGCCGCCGCCGCCCTGAAGTTGAAAGGCCTGAAGTAGACCGCGTCGTACGTGGTCCAGTCGACGACGTGGAAGGCGATGCCCAGAAAGCTCTGCTGGGCGACGTCCTTTCCCTTCAGATCGATCTCGATCACCCCGTCGCCTAGTTGCACGCCGTCGAGCCAGGCGCCGCCGTCCCCCGTGCG
>Ga0315286_10000608_pt1 | contig 30624 bp, 27 predicted proteins | sample YL17G10_0_MG_FD_205038 | JGI IMG/M metagenome (GOLD analysis project Ga0315286, IMG submission 205038) | Sediment microbial communities from Yellowstone Lake, YNP, Wyoming, USA - YL17G10_0 | ecosystem: Environmental > Aquatic > Freshwater > Lake > Sediment | place: USA: Wyoming | collected... | reverse complement strand
GTGCACACCGTGAAACTCGCCCTCACGGAGGATCTCTGGGGCGGCGACGTCACCACCCAGGCGGTGGTGCCGCCCGGCGCCCGGGCCACGGCCGCGCTGATCGCCAAGGCGGCGGGCGTGCTGGCCGGCCTGGACGTGGCGCGGCTCGTGTTCCACGAGGTGGATCCGGAGCTCGTCTTCGAGCCGCTGGCCAAGGACGGGCAGCGCGTGCAGCCCGGGCTCGAGGTGGCGCGCGTGCGCGGGGGCGCCGCCGGCATCCTGATGGGCGAGCGCACCGCGCTCAACTTCCTCTGCCACCTCTCGGGCGTGGCCACCCTGACGGCGCGCTTCGTGCGCCGCGCGCGCGGCACGGGCGCGGTCATCCTGGACACGCGCAAGACCCTGCCCGGCCTGCGCGTCCTCGAGAAGTACGCGGTGCAGAAGGGCGGCGGCGAGAACCACCGCATGGGCCTCGGCGACATGTACCTGGTCAAGGACAACCACATCCGCGCCGCCGGCTCGATCGCCGCCGCGGTCGAGCGCATCCAGGCGACGCGCCAGGAGCTGCTGCTCGAGGTCGAGGCCGCCAGCTTCGAGGAGGTCAAGGAAGCGTGCGAGGCGGGGGTGGACCGGATCCTGCTCGACAACCTGACCGTCGAGCAGATCCGCACCGCCGTGGAGATCGTGGACAACCACCCCAAGCCGCCGGCGCCGGCGCGGGCCCGGCGCAAGGGCGCCAAGCGCTGGCCGGAGCTCGAGGTCTCGGGCGGGGTCAGCCTCGACAACGTCAAGGACATCGCCGCCACGGGCGTCGACTTCATCTCGGTCGGCGCGCTGACGCACTCGGCGCCGGCGCTCGACCTGAGCCTGGAGATCACCGGCCTTGGCTGAGCCGCCGGCCGCGGCGGCGTGGGACGCCGCGCGACTCGCCGCCTGCCTCGCCGGGCGGCGCCTCGGGCACCCGCTGGTCGTGCTGCAGGAGACGGGCTCGACCAACGACGTGGCCTGGGAGTGGGCGCGGGGCGGGGCGGGCGAGGGCCTGCTGGTGCTCGCCGAGTGCCAGACCGGCGGCCGCGGGCGCGGCGGCAACACCTGGTTCTCGCCGCCCGGCGTGGGCGTGTGGGCGTCGTTCCTGCTGCGCCCGACGCTGGCGCCGCAGCGGCTGGGATTGTTGCCCCTGGTGGCGGGGCTGGCGGCGGCCCAGGCGGCGGAGCGCGCCGGCGTAGCGACCGGGCTCAAGTGGCCGAACGACCTGGTGGCCGCCGACGGCAGCGGACGCAAGCTCGGCGGCGTGCTCTGCGAGTCGCGCCCCGAAGCGGGCGGCGGCTGCACGGTGGTGCTCGGCGTGGGCGTGAACGTCTGCACGCGGGCCGCGGCCTTTCCCGCCGAGTTGGCGCGCACGGCCGCCTCGCTGGCCGCGGTCGCGGGACACCCGGTGGCGCGCGACGAGTACCTGGTGGCCCTGGCCCACTGCCTGACCGACGGCTACGAGGCGCTCGAGCGCGGCGAGGAGCGCGCCCTGGTGGACGCCTGGAGGGCGCGGGCCGTGTTCTTCGGACGGGCGGTGAGCGTGCGCGGCGGCGGGGCGGCGGTGCACGGCGTGGCGCGTGACGTGGGCGAGGACGGAGCCCTGATCGTGCGCCTCGACAGCGGTGCCGAGCTGGAGGTGCGCGCCGGGCAGCTCGACGTGGCGTGGGAGAACGGGGGGGCCGCGGGCGGGGGCGGCGCGGCCGCCGGGGGACGCCGTGGCTGAGGGCGGTCGTCCGGGCGCCGACGAGCTGACCTTCGTCGAGCACCTCGAGGAGCTGCGGGGGCGGCTCTTGCGCTCGGCCCTGGCGGTGGCCGTGGGCATGATCGCGGGCTGGGTCCTGGCGCCGGCCGTCCTCGACTGGCTGGTGCGCTCGAGCGTCGGCCACGCCGCCGTGATGAGTCCCGTCGAGGCGCTCGGGGAGCGCTTCCGCCTCGCCCTCTTCCTGGGCGGCTGCGTGGCCTCGCCCGCCGTGCTGTACCAGGTGTGGGCCTTCGTGGTGCCCGGGCTCTTGCGCCGCGAGCGCCGGCTCATCCTGCCCCTGGTGCTGCTCTCGCTCGTGCTCTTCGCCGCCGGCGTGGCGGTGGCGCTCCTGCTCGTCGTGCCCATCTCCATGCAGGCGCTCAACGCCTTCCTCACGCCGGCGATGACGCCGCAGTTCCGCCTCTCCTACGTGCTCGGCTTCATCTACAACCTCTGCCTGGCGACGGGCGTGGTGTTCCAGCTGCCGCTGGTGGTGGCGGTGCTCACCCTGATGCGCGTCGTGTCCAGCCGCTTCCTGATCCGCAAGTGGCGTCTGGCCCTGGTGGGCGCCGTCGTGGTGAGCGCCCTGGTGACGCCGGGGGACGTGGTGATCGCGCAGTTCCTGCTCGGCCTGCCGCTGGTGCTGCTGTACGTCCTGTCGGTGGCGGTGGCGTGGATCTTGGAGCGGGCGCGGGGGGCGCGCGGGCCGTCGCTCCTCGACAGCTGGACGGAGGGCTCGTCCGCGGAGGACACCTGATGCGCGCGCTGCTCGTGGTGGACGTGGGGAACTCGGAGACCGTCGTCGGGCGCTTCGCGGACGACCGCCTGACCGGGCACTGGCGCCTGGTCAGCCGCCCGCGCACCGCCGACGAGGTGGTGTTGCAGGTCGGCCTCATGCTCGGCGGCGGGCCCGCCGTGCACGACGGCCTTCCGGCCGTGCTCTGCTCGGTCGTGCCGCCGGCGACGCGCGATTTCGCGGCGGCACTGGAGCGGCTCACCGGCGCGCCGCCGGTGGTGGTGGACGAGGGCGCGGCGCGCGTCATCCCCATCCGCTACCGCGACCCGTCGGCGGTCGGGCCGGACCGCATCGCCAACGCCGTCGCCGTGCGCGCGCTGCACGGCGTCCCGGCCGTCGTGGTGGACCTCGGCACCGCCACCACCTTCGACGTCGTGGGGCCGCGCGGCGACTACCTGGGCGGCGCCATCGCGCCGGGGGTGATCACCTCGAGCGAGGAACTGTTCCGGCGCGCCGCGCGCCTGTCGCGCATCGAGCTGACCATGCCCGAGCGCGCCATCGGGCGCACGACGCAGGAGAGCCTGCAGGCGGGCATCCTGCTGGGAGCCGTCGGCATGGTGGACACGCTGGTGCGCCGCATCGCCAAGGAACTGGGGCGGCGGCCGAAGGTCGTGGCTACCGGCGGGCTGGCACCGGTCATCGGCCCCGCGTGCGAGACGGTCGATGTGGTGGACGAGTGGCTCACCCTGCACGGCCTGCGGCTCCTGGGCGAGGCGATGGGCCGCCGCCGGGCCGCCGGGGGGGCTCGCGGCAAGGCCCTTGGGGGAGTTCGCCGCCGCCGCTAGCGGGCGGCCGCCGCCGGCGCGTCATGCCCGCGCCCGGCGCCGGGTTGCAGTCGGGCTAAACCAGGGCCCCGGGGGCGGCCGGACACGATTCTATTGAGGTCGTGCCCCGGCGGTGGTAACAATTGAGGTGCGCCCCCGCGAGAATCCACGCTCCGCGGCGGCGGCATCTCTCTTCGCTTCCCTCCTGGCACCCCGAGAAGGGGGCACGCATGCGGGCATCGCGCATCCTCATCCTCGCTATGCTGGCAGTGCTCTTCGCCTGCCCGCCCGCCGGCGCGCAGACCTCTTGGACCACGACGCTCAGCGGCGCCAGCGAAGTGCCGCCCATCTCGACGTCCGGCTCCGGCAACTTCGACGCGACGCTCAGCGCCGACCAGACGGTGATGACCTTCACCCTCACCTATCAGATCAAGGGGTCGGTGGCGCAGGCGCGCATCCACCGCGGGCCCACGGGCAGCAACGGCCCGGCGATCTACTACCTCTCGGCGGGGCCGTTCGCCTCGCCGCTCACGGGCCAGACCGACCCGGCGCCGGCCGGGGGCGCGCCGGGATTCCTGTCCGCCGACTTCGCCGACCTGCAGGCGGGGAACCTTTACTTGAACCTCGCCACCACGGCGTATCCCGCCGGCGAGATCCGCGGCCAGATCGTGAGCGCCGTCCAGGCCAGCAATGAGACGTGGGGGCGCATCAAGGCGCTCTTCCGCTAGGTCCCGCCCCGCCCCACACTCCGCTCCGGCCTCGCCTTGCCACGCGGCCGCTCTCCGTTTAGAATCGCGCGCGGCACGCCCCGAACCGACGCCCATGCGGCCGCGCGGGCTGCGTCTTCCGGCCCCGACCGAAGAGAAGGGGATCGCATGTCCGAGCCTCCAGTCCCCGCCGCATCGCGTCCCGCGCCGGGGCCGCGCCGGTGGTCCGCCGCCGTCGCGCTGGCCGCGCTGCTCGTCGGCCTCGCCGGCTGCTTCTACTACGATGCTGACATCCGGGTCGCCCCCGACGGGTCCGTGCTGGTGCACGAGCGCATCCGGATCGACCAGGAGTGGAAGGCCGTCGTGCAGGACACCCTGCAGGCGGCGGAGCGCGTGATCCAGCGTTACGTGAGCGAGGCCCGGGTGCGCGGCGGCCGGGTCGTGGGCTTCGGCAGCGACTCGGCGACGGCCGAGTTCCGCTACCCGTCGCTCGCCGCCTTCGACCGCGCTTGGCCCGACTCGAGCGATCACGGCCAGCAGTGGGACCGCTCCGTCTACCGCCGCGGCCACGAGGGGGGCCAGGCGACCGACGAGCTGATCCTGTGGCGCATGAGCCCGCCCGAGCGCTCCACCAAGCAGGCCAAGCAGCGCTATCCGGTGCTCACCTTCTGGGTCACGCCCCCGGCGGCGCCGCTCCGCCACAACGCGCACCTGTCCCGCGACGGCACCTACGGCTGGCGGTTCACCGACCAGATGACCACGCCAGACTCGGTGTGGATCGTGTGGCCGGCCACGGAGAAATGACCTCCGACGGCGAGCCGGGCGGCAGTGGGGCTGGCGATCTCGGCGCCCTGGCTGCCGAGCTGGTGGGGATCCCCAGCGTCTCGGGCGCCGAGGCCGCGCTCGCCGAGCGGGTGACGGAGTGGTTCACCGCCGTGCCCGGCGAGACCCACCGCCTCGGCAACAACGTCGTGCACCGCGGTCCGCCGCGGCCCGGCCGGCCGCTGGTCGTGCTGGCGGGGCACCTGGACACGGTGCCGCCGCAAGGCAATGCCGAGCCGCGCTTCGCCGACGGGCGCCTCTACGGCCGCGGCGCCAGCGACATGAAAGCGGGGCTGGCCGTCATGCTGGCGCTGGCCGGCGCGGCCGGCCGCGCCGGCGTCTCCGCGGCCGGCCTGGACGCCGCACGCTTCGACCTCGCCTGGGTGTTCTACGAGTGCGAGGAGGTGGCGTTCGAGCGCAACGGGCTGCGCCGCCTCTGGCCCGAGCTGCCGTGGCTGGCGGATGCGGCGCTGGCCTTCCTTCTCGAGCCGACCGACTGCGCCGCCGAGCTGGGCTGCCTGGGTTCGCTGCACGCCGAGTTCACGGTGCGGGGACGCGCCGCGCACAGCGCGCGGCCGTGGTTGGGGGAGAACGCCCTGTACAAGGCCCTGCCGTTCCTGGCGCGCCTGGCGAGCGCCGAGCCGCACCCGGTGACGACCGGCGGGGTCACCTACCAGGAGACTCTGGAGGTGACCACGGCGCGCTGCGGGGTCGGGCGCAACGTGGTCCCCGACGCCTTCACCTGCAACGTCAACCGCCGCTTCGCTCCGACGCGCACGCCGGAGGAGGCGGTGGCCGAGCTGTGCGCGCTGGCGCCCCCGGGCGTGGAGGTCGAGGTGGTGGACGTCTCGCCGGGTGCCCCGCCGGCCACCGGGCATCCGCTGATCGCCGAGTTCCTCGACCGCTTCGCTCTGGAGCGGCGGGCCAAGCAGGCGTGGACCGACGTCGCACAGTTCGCCCAGCGCGGCGTGCCGGCGCTCAATTTCGGACCGGGCGTTCCCGAGACGGCGCACCGTCCGGACGAGTCGGTGCCGCTCGCCAACCTGGACCGCGCCCTGGCGGTGCTGCGCGATTTCCTGTGGCGCGCCGGCGGAGCCGGGGCGTGACCGCCCGCGGCGACGGGGACCCCGGGAGGGGAGCGTGAGCGGCGCCCTGCCGCTCAACCCCTGCCTCGCCGAGTTCCCGGAGTACCCCTTCGCGCGCCTCGGGGCGGCGCGCGAGGCGGCGCGCTCCCGCGGCCGCGAGCCCGTCGACCTGAGTCTCGGCGATCCGCGCGAGCCGACGCCGGCGTTCATCCGCGAGGCCCTGACCCGGGCGGTGCCGGAGCAGTCGTCCTATCCGTCGGTGGCCGGCAGTCCCGAGCTGCGCCGCGCCGTCGCCGGCTGGGTGGAGCGGCGCTTCGGCGTGCGGCTCGATCCGGAGCGCCATCTGCTGCCGGCCAACGGATCGAAGGAGGCGATCTTCCACCTGGCGATGGTGTGCGTGGACCCCGGCGGAGCCCGCCGCCGGGTCGTCATCCCGACGCCGGCCTACCCGGTCTACGCGCGCGGGGCGCGCCTGGCGGGAGGTGTGCCCACGCCGCTGCCCCTGGAGGAGTCGCGTGGCTTCCTGCCGGACCTCGACGCCGTGCCGGCGGCGGTGTGGCGCGAGACCGCGGTCCTGTGGCTCAACTACCCGCACAATCCCACCGGGGCGACGGCCCCGCTCGCGCTCTACGAGCGCGCCCTCGCCCTGGCCCGCGAGCACGGCTTCGTCGTGGCCAGCGACGAGGCCTACTGCGAGCTCTATTTCGCCGCGCCGCCGCCGTCGCTCTTGCAGGCCGGCCTCGAGCGCGGCCTCGCTTTCCACACGCTCTCCAAGCGCTCGGCCATGACCGGCTACCGCTCGGGGTTCTTCGCCGGCGACCCGGAGCTGGTGGCGGCCTACCGCGCCCTGCGCCTGTCGCTCGGCGTGGCCACGCCCGGCTTCGTGCAGGCCGCCGCTGTCGCGGCGTGGGGCGAGGAGACGCACGTCGAGCGCCTGCGCGCCGCGTTCGCCGCGCGGCGGGAGATCTTCTTGCCGCTCTTGCGCGACCTGGGGCTGCACGCTTTCCCGGCCCCGGCCACTTTCTTCCTGTGGGTGGCCGCGCCGGGCGGGGACGACGTCGCGCTTGCCGAGCGCTGGTTCGCGGCCGGCGTGCTGCCGATGCCCGGCTCGTGGCTCTCCGACGGGGGCGCCGGCTACCTGCGGCTGGCGCTCGTGCCCACGCTGGCGGACTGCCGCGAGGCGGCCCGCCGCCTGCGGGCCGCACTCTGACCGGAAGGAGACCGCCATGCTCAGCGATCGTGACCGGCAAGCCCTGCGAGAGGGGATCGAGGCGGCGGCGCGCGGCGAGCGCGCGCTCGAGGATCCCGCCGTGCTGGTGTCCGTCTCCGAGGTGATCGCCGCGCTCGACGGCGGCGGCCTGCGGGTGGCCGAGAAGGTGGACGGCGCGTGGCGCACCCACGCCTGGGTCAAGCACGCCATCCTGCTCTACTTCCGCCTGCGCAAGATGGAGACCATGGAAGTGGGGCCGTTCGAGTTCCGCGACAAGATCCCGCTCAAGCACGGCCTCGAGGCGCACGGCGTGCGGGTGGTACCGCCGGGGGTGGCGCGCTACGGCTCGTTCCTCGAGCCCGACGTCATCCTCATGCCGGGCTACGTGAACATCGGAGCGCGCGTCGGGGCCGGCACCCTGGTGGACACCTGGGCCACGGTCGGCTCGTGCGCGCAGGTGGGGCGCGGGGTGCACCTGTCCGGAGGCGTGGGCATCGGCGGCGTGCTGGAGCCGCCCCAGGCCCAGCCGGTGATCATCGAGGACTACGCCTTCATCGGCTCGCGCTGCGTCGTGGTGGAGGGGGTGCTGGTCGAGGAGGGGGCGGTGCTGGGCGCCAATACGGTGATCACCGCCAGCACGCCCATCGTGGACGTGCGCGGGCCGCAGCCGACGGTGACCCGGGGCCGCGTGCCGGCCCGCTCGGTGGTCATCCCCGGCACCCAGCCCAAGCGCTTCGCCGCGGGGGAATACGGGGTGCCTTGCGCCCTGGTGGTGGGGGAGCGCAGCCCCTCGACCGACCGCAAGACCTCCCTCGAGCGGGCCCTGCGCCAGTACGACGTCTCGGTTTGAGCGCGCGGGCGCGGCCGCCGCGCCCGGCTGCCCGCCCGTGCCTTGACAGCCCCTGCCGGCGCGCCTAGTGTGCGGTCAGCGTTGCACTTGGCTCGACCGGCTCCCCCTCTCCGCGGAGGTTCGCGTTGGCCATCATCCGACTCGAAGGCCTGTCGCTGTTCGGCCACCACGGCGCCAACGCGCCGGAGCGCACAGCGGGTAACCGGCTCGCGGTGGACGTCGAGATGGAACTCGACACCGCCCAGGCCGAGCAGACCGACCGGCTGCGCTACACGGTGAACTACGACGAGATCTTCGCCGTGGTGCGCGACCGGGTCGAGAACGACTCGTTCCACCTGCTGGAGGCCCTGGCGGGGGATATCGCCCACGCCGTCCTGACGGCTTTCGGGGGGGAGCGGGTGCGGGTGCGGCTGACCAAGCTGAATCTCGGGTGGCCGAGCGGCGGAAGGGCTATCATCGAGGTGGAGCGCCATCGGGGGCACTCGCGGGCGCCCCGCCGCGAGGGTTCCCCGCGGCGGGTCGCGGGTCGTGGGCGGGCGTCGCGTAGCGCCAAGCCGCGGGGCGTCGGGTCGCGTAGCGCCAAGCCGCGGCGCGGCCGGTAGCGCGGCGGCCGGGGGGCAGGAGACGGACATGCGGGCGTACGTCGGGCTGGGATCGAACCTGGGCGAGCGGGAGACGATGATCCGGCTCGCGCTCGAGCAGATGGCGACGCTGCCCGAGACCGCCCTGGGACGGGTCTCCTCACTGTACGACACGGCCCCGGTGGGCGAGCTGGACCAGCCCAACTTCCTCAACGCCGTGGCCGTCGTCGAAACCGACCTCACCGCCCGGCAGCTGTTGTGGAACCTGCTGCTCATCGAGCGGCGCCTGGGCCGCGTGCGCTCGCCGCAGGCGCGCTACGGCCCACGCACCATCGACCTGGACCTGCTGCTCTATGGCGACCAGGTGATCGACGAGCCCGAACTGGCCGTGCCGCACCCGGAGCTGGAGCGGCGCGCCTTCGCGCTGGTGCCGCTGGTCGAGTTGCAGCCGACCCTCGTGCATCCCGTGCTCGGCGACACCATGGTGGCCCTCCTGGCGCGCTTGAAGGCCCGTCCCCCCGTCAAGCGCATGAGCCGTCTCTGGTACTGAGGCCCCGGCCCGGCGCGGCGCGCGCAGCGTTTTCAGACGGAGCCTGATATGGCCCAGCGCGAGACCCGTTACATCGCCATTGAAGGCGTCATCGGCGTCGGCAAGACGACGCTCTCCCGCCTGCTCGCCGAGCGGTTGGGCGCCGAGCTCGTGCTCGAGGAGGTGGAGGAGAACCCCTTCCTGCACGAGTTCTACGCCGACCGCGCGCGCTGGGCGTTTCAGACGCAGATGCACTTCCTGTTCAGCCGCTACCAGCAGCAGCGCAGTCTCCTGCAGACCGACCTCTTCCTGCAGCGCGTGGTCTCCGACTACCTGTTCCAGAAGGACCGCATCTTCGCCAACCTCAACCTCACCGACCGCGAGCTGGCGCTGTACGAGAGGATCGTCACCCAGATCGAGCTGGAGGTGCCGCGGCCGGACGTCGTCGTCTACCTGCAGGCCAACACCGACACGCTGCTGGCCCGCATCCGCGACCGCGGCCGCCCGTTCGAGAAGGAGATGGAGCGCGAGTACCTCAAGGCGCTCAACGAGGCGTACAATTACTTCTTCTTCCACTACACGGACGCGCCGCTCCTGGTGGTCAACACCGACAGCATCGATTTCGTGCGCCACGCCGCCGACCTCGAGGACCTGAGCCGCCGCATCCTGTCGCACCACGAGGGCACCGTGTACTACGCGCCGCTGGGCAGCCGCGCTCCGGCCGCGCCGGAGGGCAAGGCGCAGCGGCCGCGCCGGCGCAAGGCCGCCCCGCGCCAGGGGGTCCCGGCGTGAGCGCCGCCCCGGGTCCGCCGCGCAGCGGCGCCGGCGAGCGCTGGACCGCGCCCCGGGTGCGCGCCCTCAAGGGCAAGGAGCGCATCGCCGTCCTCACCGCCTACGATTTCCCCACCGCCAAGCTGGCCGACGGGGCCGGCGTCGAGATCGTGCTGGTCGGCGACTCGCTCGGCATGGTGGTGCTCGGCTACGAGACGACGCTGCCGGTGACCGTCGACGAGATGGTCCACCACACCAAGGCGGTGGTGCGGGCGCGGCCGGCCGCCCTGGTGATCGCCGACATGCCCTTCATGTCCTACCAGACCGGCCCCACCGAGGCGCTGGCCGGCGCCGGCCGCCTGGTGAAGGAGGGCGGCGCCGACGGGGTCAAGCTCGAGGGTGGCGCGCGCGTCGCCGAGGCGGTGCGCGCCATCGTCGAAGCCGGCATCCCGGTGATGGGCCACCTCGGGCTGACGCCGCAGTCGGTGCTGCAGTTCGGCGGCTACCGCGTCCAGGGACGCGGCGCCGACGAGGCCCGGCGCCTGCTCGCCGACGCCGGCGGCCTGGAGGCGGCGGGAGCCTTCGCGCTCGTCCTCGAGGGCATGCCGGCGGGGCTCGCCGGAGAGATCACGCGGGCCGTCGGCGTCCCCACCATCGGCATCGGCGCCGGGGCGGCGTGCGACGGCCAGGTGCTCGTGTGGCACGACGTGCTCGGTCTCTACCACGGCAAGCAGCCGCGCTTCGTGCGCCGCTATGCCGAGCTGTGGCAGGCGGCCGACGACGGCCTGCGCCGCTTCGTCGCCGACGTCAAGGCCGGGCGCTTCCCCGACCGCGGCGAATCCTACGAGTGAGGCTCCTCCGGGCGACCACGCCCGCCGCCATGCGGCGGCTGTCGCACAAGCTCAAGGCCCGCGGCCAGCGCCTGGGCTTCGTGCCCACCATGGGCGCGCTGCACGAGGGACACCTGTCGCTGATCCGCCAGGCGGCCCGCGAGGCCGACCGCGTGGTGGTGAGCATCTTCGTCAACCCGCTGCAGTTCGGGCCGCAGGAGGATCTCGCCCACTACCCGCGCGACCTCGCGCGCGACCTCGAGCGGCTGGCCGGGGAGCCCGTGGACGCCGCCTACCTGCCCGGCGCCGAGGTCCTGTACCCGGACGGCTTCGCGGCCCGCGTCACGGTGGCCGGGCTCGAGGCGGTGCTGGAGGGCGCGCAGCGCCCGGGCCACTTCGCGGGCGTGTGCACCGTGGTCCTCAAGCTGCTCCACGCCGTCGCGCCCGACACGCTGTGGCTCGGGCAGAAGGACGCCCAGCAGTGCGTCGTCCTGGAGCGCCTGGTGCGCGATCTCGACCTGCCGGTGAAGGTCAGGCGGGGGGCGACGGTGCGCGAGAGCGACGGTCTGGCGATGTCGTCGCGCAACGCCTACCTCTCGGCGGAGGAGCGCGCCCAGGCGCCGGTGCTCCATCAGGCGCTGGCGCGCCTGGCGGCGGCGGCCCGCGCCGGCGAGCGCGACGCGGCGGCGTTGCGCCAGCTGGCGGTGCGCCACATCGCGGGGGCCCCGCTGGCGCGCCTGGAGTCCCTCGACATCGTGGACGCGCGCACCCTGGCGCCCCTGGAGCGCGTCGCGGGCGAGGTGCTGGCGCTGGTGGCGTGCCGCTTCGGGGGGGCGCGCCTCATCGACAACGTGCAGTTCCGCATCCTGCGGCGTGAGGGCGAACGATGAGCGAGGAGCCGGCGGCGGCCGGGCCCGTGGCGGCGGTGGTGCTCGCCGCCGGTCAGGGCAAGCGCATGCGGTCCGACATCTCGAAGGTGATGCACGAGATGTCGGGCCAGCCCCTGCTCGGTCACGTCTTCGACCGCCTCGACGAGCTGGGCGTGCGCGACCGCGTGGCCGTCGTGGGCTTCGCCCGCGAAGCGGTGATCGCCCTGTGCGCGGCGCGGGGGGCGCGCTGGGTGGTGCAGGAGGAGCTGCTGGGCACCGGCCACGCCTTCCGGCAGGCGGTGCCGGCGCTGGCGGACTTCCGCGGCACCGTGCTGGTGCTGTGCGGCGACATGGCGCTGCTCTCCGGCGCCACCCTGCGGCGGCTGCTCGAGACGCACCGGGGCCGCGGGGCCACCGCCACCGTGCTGTCGGCCGACCTGCGCGACCCCAGCGGCTACGGCCGCGTGGTGCGCGACCCCGGCGGCGACATCGAGCGCATCGTGGAGGAGCGCGACGCCACCCCCGCCGAGCTGGCCTTGCAGGAGATCAACACGGCCATCTACGCCTTCGCGTACCCCGACATCCTGGAGGCGCTGGGGGGGCTCAGGGCCGAGAACCGCCAGGGGGAGTACTATCTCACCGACGTCGTGTCGCTGCTGCGCGAGCGCGGGCGGCGGGTGGCAGTGGTCAAGGTGGGCGACCCGCGCGAGGCTTTCGGAGTGAACACGCTGGCGCAGCTGGCGGAGGCGGAGGCGGCGTTCCGCGCGCTGCGCGCCGCGGGCCGGCTGTAGGCGTGCGGGGCTTTCCGGGGGCCGGGCAGCCGGCCCCCGGGGACGACCGCCGGGAGGACGCCGTGCATAGGATGTGGGCGGGTTGGAGGATGAGCTACGTGACTGGCGCCGAGCGCGAGCGCGGCTGCCTGTTCTGCACGCTGCGCCCGGCGGGAGACGACCGGGCGCTCCTGGTGCTGGCCCGGCGCGGCGGCGCCTATCTGATGCTCAATGCGTTCCCGTACAATGCCGGCCACCTCATGGTCGCGGTGAAGCGGCATGTCGGGACGCTCGCGGCCCTGACCGCCGTGGAGCGCCGCGACCTGTGGGACCTCGCGGCCCTGGGTGAGTCGCTGCTCGCGGAGGTGTACCATCCCAGCGGGCTCAACGTGGGCGCCAACCTCGGCCGGGCGGCCGGGGCGGGGGTGAGCGGGCATCTGCATCTGCACCTCGTGCCGCGCTGGAGCGGGGACACGAACTTCATGGCGGCCGTGGCCGAGACCAAGGTGCTGCCGGAAGCGCTGAGCGAGACCTACCGCCGTCTGGCGGCCGCGCTGGAACGGCGGGGCCGGTCGGCGGCAGGACGGACGCGACGGCCCCGGGCGGCCGGTGCCGCGCGGCGTCCGACGCCGGGCCGGGCCGGCGGCCGGCGGCCGGAGAGCTAGTGCCCGTCCGCCGGCCCTCGCGTCCGCCGCTGCGGGGCGGCCGGCGGCGCCCCCGCGTGGGCGCGGCGGCGCTGGGTGCGGTCGCCATGGTGGTGGGCGCTCTTGGCCTGTCGGCGGTGATCGGCGGGCTGAGCGGCCCACCCGACGCGGAGCGCCGCGCCGACAGCCTGCGCTCGGTGGCGCGGGCCGGCCGGGTGCGCGCCGAGGTGCTGAACGGCAGCGGGCAGGCCGGGGCTGGCAGCCTGGTCGCGAGCCTGCTGCGCGAGAGCGGCATCGAGGTCGTCGGCATCCGCAACGCCGACCGCTTTGACTACCCGCGCACGCTGGTCGTGGCGCGCGGCGCGGATCCAGCCCGGGCCAGGACCGTGGCGCGGCGGCTGCGCGGGTCGCAGGTGCTCCGGCAGCGGGCGCCGGTGGACTGGGATGTGACGGTGGTGGTGGGACGGGACCAGGCTCGGCAGGCGCTCGAGGCGCCCTAGCCGGCCGGGGGGTCCCGCAACGCGATTCGCGGAGGAACGGATATGCCGCAACTGGGAATGGGCGAGCTGATCATCATCTTCTTGGTCGTCTTGCTGCTCTTCGGCGCCAACCAGATCCCCAAGGTCGCCAAGGGCCTCGGGCAGGGCCTGCGGGAGTTCAAGCGCGCGGCCCGCGAGCTGCAGGAAGACGATAAGGACCAGGGAGACAAGGACAAGGACAAACCGAAGCCGATCGAGTAGGTCCACGCCCCGGACGGCCGGAGGGTTCCGGATCGGGCGCCCGAAACCCTCCGCCTACCCGCGCCTACCGGCGCGGCCTTCCTACTGGATGGGGAGCACGTCTCCCCGCCGATCCTCCACCTTGCTCGTCGAGCGCAGCCAATCGAGCCAGGCGCTGAAGTTGCGGTTCTGGCGCGTCGACAGCAACCCCCGCGACACCTGCACCTTGAGGGAGTCGTAGCTCGCCATCGGCGCGGGCTCGTGGGCGTCCTTGCGCAGGAGCAGCACCCCGCCGGCGGCGCTGATCGGCCCGCCGACCTGGCCGGCCGGCAGCGTGAACGCCAGGCCCAGCGCCAGATTGCTGCCCACCAGCTGCGGTGGCGCCTGCGCGCGCGAGAACATCCCGGTGGCCTCGACCGTGGCAGCGCCGGCGGCGCGCGCCGCCGCCACGAAGTCCTGGCCGCCGCGGACCGCGGCGAGCGCCCGCTCGGCCGCGCGACGCGGCTCCTCGAGGCGCATCCGCTGCTCCACGAACGCCCTGACCTGGGCGCGCACGTCCTCGAACTTGCGCGGCCCTTCCTCGCGGCGCTCCTTGACCTGCAGCAGCACCCAGTTGGCTTCCTGGTCGTAGACGGCGCTCACCGAGCCCGCCTTGGCGGTGAGCACGAACCCCTGTGCCTGAGGGATGGCGTAGAGCTCCGGCGCGAAGCTGTTGGCGTTGACCCAGCCGGTCTCGCGCGCCGCCACGCCCATGGCCGCCGCCGTCGGGCCGAGGCCGCGCGACCGGGCGGCCTTGCGCAGCTTCTCGAGGCGCTCGAGATCCTCCTGCAGCGAGGTCTCGGAGATGCGGATGGAGATCACGATCTGGCGCATGCGGTAGAGCGGCTCGGGGCCCACGACGGGGCTGCGCCGCACCTGCATCAAGTAGTACTTGATGCCCTCGCGCACCGGATCGAGCACCGCCGAGTCGGCCACCGCGGCCACCTTGCCCGAGACCTCGGCGGGCAGATCGGCAGCCCGGAAGTCGCGCCCCACCTCCCCGCCCTGGTCGGCGGTCGGGCCCTCGGAGTGGTCGCGGGCCAGCTGGGCGAAGTCGGCGCCGGCGCGCGCCTGCTGGGCCAGGGAGGCGGCCCGGTCGCGGGCCGCGGCGTCGTCCTCCGGCGTGAACTTCTTGGGCAGGATCACGACCACGGCACTGGCCTCGACCGGCCCCGAGAACAGGCCGCGGTGCTGCTCGTAGTACTCGCGCAGCGTCGCGTCGGTGATCTTGGTGGTGTCCAGGGGAGCGGTCGAGGGCAACCAGCGGGCCACCATCACCTGCGCCTTCTCGTACTGGTCCACGAAGGCTCGCATCAGCTCCGGCTCGCTGAACTTGGCGGTGGCCAGGAGGCGCTCCTCGACCTTCTGCGCCGGCAGGGTGCGGCGCACCTCCTCCTCCAGCGGGCTCCAGTTGATCTGGGGGTCGGAGAGCGCGGCCATGTACTTCTGGGCGTCGAACCGGCCGTTGGTCTGGAAGGCCGGCTGGGAGCGCACCGACGCGGGCGGCGTGTTGCGCATCGCGAAGACCACCTCCGGGTCGGTGGCCCGGAAGCCGATCCTGCGGCCCAGCCGCAGCATGGACTTCTCGGTGAGCAGCTGCAGCCACGCCTGCTCGCGCAGCATGCCCTCCTCGCGGCTCTGGGGGTCGCGTCCGTACTGCTGGACGAACTGCTGCACCAGGCCGTTGTAGGTGTTCTGCAGATCCTGCTGCGTGATCGGCTGCCCGTCCACGGTGCCCAGGACGGTCGAGCCGCGCACCTCGCGAGTGCCGACGATGTTGGGCGCGACCGAGAAGCCGATGATGAAGGTCACGGCGGTGCCGAGGATGACCAACCACCAGATGATCGCCGTGCGGCGGCTGCCCCGCAGGAATTTCAGCATGCCCTTGAGCTCCCGAAGTCGTTGGAAGGGGTTCCCCGCGCGATCCGAAGGTGGATCCGAGGTCGAGGCACTCTACCATCGGCCGGGCGGGCCCAACAAGGCCGCCGGGGGGTGGGGCCGCGCCCCCGGCCGCACATCGGCATTGACCCGGCGGCGGCGTCAGGTATGGTGGCCGAAGTCGGCCGCCGCGCCGGCCCGGAGACCCGGAGAGCCCATCGGATCATGACCCCCAAGACGGCCGGAGAAGACGCCGCCGGAATCGAGGCGCCCGGCTTGCCGCTGGAGCAGGTGCTCGACACGCTCGAGCAGGGCGTGCTCGCTCTCGACCGCGAGCGCAAGATCCTCTACGCCAACCGGCGTTGCGAGGAGCTGCTCGGCATGCCGCCGGAGGATCTCGTCGGCTTGCCCGCCACGCGGGTGTTCGTCGGCCTGGAAGCCAAGTGGCTGCGCGGCGAGTCGCGCCAGCCGCGCGAGTTCCGGGTCGAGACCGAAGGCCGCGAGGCCACCCTCAAGGTGGAGGCCTTCCCCATGCGCGGCGATACCGGCGCGGTGGTCGGCCACGTCCTGGTGGCCGACGCGGTGGCCGAGACCGAGGGCGGCGAGTTCCAGAAGAAGCTCGACCGGCTGGTCTCCCTGGGCGAGCTGTCGGCCTACGTGGCGCACGAGATCCGCAACCCGCTGACGGGCATCCGCACGACGGTCCAGTTCGTCTCCTCCAAGCTCAAGCCCGCCGACTCGCGGCGCGAGGACCTCGACGACGTCATCAAGGAGCTGGACCGCATCGAGCAGATCATCACCGGGCTGCTGCTCTTCGCCCGGCCGCAGAGCGGGCGGCCGGTGCTCTCCGACCTGCACGCCATCGTCGACAAGACGCTCGACAACCTCGAGCTGCAGATGAGCGCCGGCGGCGTGAAGGTGGACAAGGACTACGTCGAGGAGCTGCCCAAGGTGTGGGTGGACCCCGACCTGGTGCAGCAGGTCTTCCTCAACCTGTGCCTGAACGCCGTGCAGGCGATGCCTGAAGGCGGCGCGCTCACCGTCTCCACCTCCGTGCGCCGCCCGCGCACCCGCAAGCAGTTCGTCGACGTCTCCTTCGCCGACACCGGCCCCGGGATCGCCAAGGACAGCATGGAGAAGATCTTCGACCCCTTCTTCACCACGCGCTCCATGGGGACCGGCCTGGGCCTGCCCATCTCGCTCGAGATCGTGCGCGACCACGGCGGGGTGATCACGGCGCGCAACAACTCCTCCGGCGGGGCGACCTTCCGGGTCTCCTTCCCGCTGCCCGTGGAGTCGCCCGAAGAACGATGAAATCCACCGTCGTCGTCATCGACGATGAAGTCCTGATCCGCAAGTCGCTCACCAAGGTGTTGAAGGCGCGCGGCTACCGCGTCGAGAGCGCCGCCACGGGCGGCGCCGGCTACGACCTCGTCCGCCAGCTGCGCCCCACGGTCACCATCCTCGACATGCGCCTGCCCGACACCGACGGCCTCTCGGTCCTGCGCCGCATCCGCGAGACCGACCGCGAGACTCAGGTCATCGTGATCACCGCCTACGGGGACATCGAGTCGGCGGTCGAGGCGATGAAGCTGGGGGCCGCCGACTTCGTGCGCAAGCCCTACGAGATGGAAGACATCGTGCTGGCCGTGCAGTCGGCCGCGCAGGCCTTCGCCCGGGAGACCGAGCTGGACGCCTTCCGCCGCGGCCAGCAGGACCCGCTGCGCTCCTCCGAGATCCTGGGCGAGAGCCCGACCATCCTGGAGCTGCGGCAGGTGATCGCCAAGGTGGCCGCCTCCGAGGCCACCACCGTGCTCATCGAGGGCGAATCGGGGACCGGCAAGGAGCTGGTGGCCCGCGCCATCCACGACCAGAGCGAGCGCCGCGACTGCCCGCTGGTCGAGGTGAACTGCTCGCAGTTCCAGGAGGCGCTGCTCAACAACGAGCTCTTCGGCCACGAGCGCGGCGCCTTCACCGACGCCCGCGAGGTCAAGAAGGGCCTGGTGGAGGTGTGCGAGAACGGCACCCTGTTCCTCGACGAGGTGGGGGAGATGCCGCTCGGCACGCAGGCCATGCTCCTGCGCTTCATCGACTCGCGGCAGTTCAAGCGGGTCGGGGGGACCGAGACCCTGCAGGCCAACCTGCGCATCGTCACGGCCACCAACAAGCGACTCGAGGACGAGGTGACGCGGGGGCGCTTCCGGGAGGATCTCTACTACCGCCTGAAGGTGGTCAGCATCCGGCTTCCGGCCCTGCGCGAGCGGGGCGACGACGTGGTGCTGCTGGCCCGCCATTTCCTGGCCGAGATGAACGCCAAGTTCAAGAAGCGGTTCCGCGAGCTCTCGCCGGAGGCGGCAGGGCTGCTGCGGCGCTACTCCTGGCCGGGCAACGTGCGCCAGCTGCGCAACGTGCTCGAGCGGGTCGTGCTGCTGGAGGACGGCGAGCTTCTGATGCCGGCCCACCTGCCGCCGGAAGTCGCCGGGGAAGAGTCGGGGCCGCGCCCGCGCGATCGCTTCGCCTCGCAGACGCTGGCGCAGATCGAGGAGCAGCACATCCGGGAAGTCCTGCGCATGACCGGGGGCAACAAGTCGCGCGCGGCGCGCATCCTCGACATCGCGCGGCCCACTTTGATCGAGAAGCTGAAGCGGATGGAAGGAGTAGATGTAAGAGAAGGCGACATGTCAAAAAATCGAACAGCTCCCGTAAGTGATTGATAATCCGTGTTATTCAGTTCTAAACTCGTCGTCCCTGTTAGAAATCCTAACAGCTAATCCCGCGATTCTTCATCAGCGGCCGCATTCGATCTCCCCGGAGTCCTGACGATAGATTCAAGTCGATTTCTAAGTGTAGTCATATCAATCACTTACGCATGTAAGATTTTCGACACCTGGGCTAAGTCCTTTCTTGGCACGCAGGCTGCATGTACCTGTGGGCGATGACGGAGGTAACGGGTGGCCAAGAGCGTGTTGATCGTCGAGGACGAATCCCTGCTGCGCCGCACGCTGGCCAGCGCCCTCCGGGAAGCGGGTTTCGAAGCGGTCACGGCGCAGAGCGCTGAAGAGGCGGAGCGGCACCTCTTCCCGGTGCCGGCAGTGGATCTCGTCGTGATGGACAACCGGTTGCCGGCCGAGGACGGGGTTTCGGTGCTCCGCCGGCTTCGCGAAGGCCAGGTGAAGTGCCCGGTCATCCTGATGACCGCCTACGACCAGGCGGAGGTGCGGCGGGAGGCGCAGAACCTGGCGGACTGTTACATGGTCAAGCCGTTCGACCTGCAGCGCATGCTGAGTGAGATCGAGCGGCTGCTGGGCCGAAACGGGAACTGAAGCAGCACGGGTTGTAGAACGCCCCGCGGCCCTCATCGGGTCGCCCGCACGGTACGTGAGAAGCCGAGGGAGGTGATTTGCGAATGGCCCCGAAGAAGAAGGCCGCCAAGAAGGTGGCGAAGAAGCCTGCCAAGAAGAAGGCGGCGTCGAAGAAGAAGAAGTAGTAGCACGCAGCTGGACCTGGCACGTCCGCGGGGGATGGGCAAGCGGTACAAGCCGCTTGCCATCCCCTTTTTTCGCAGATGACGCCGCCCGGGAAGGCGGCCCGGGGCTGTGCTACACTCGGTGCCCGAGACGGTTGGGCGCCACGCGGCACCGGCGCTCCCCCTCGGTTTCCATCCCCGAACCGGCGAACCGGAGCCCCGTGCCTCGCGAAAGCGCTTCCCGGACCGCCGGCGCCGACGGCGTGCTGTCGGTGCGCGGCGCCCGGCAGCACAACCTCCAGAACCTCGACCTGGACCTGCCCCGCGGGCGCCTCACGGTGGTCACGGGCGTGAGCGGCTCGGGGAAGTCCTCGCTCGCCTTCGACACCCTCTACGCCGAGGGTCAGCGGCGCTACGTCGAGTCGGTCTCCACCTACGCCAAGCAGTTCCTGGAGCGCATGCAGCGCCCGGATGTGGATTCGGTCACCGGGCTATCGCCCGCGGTGGCCATCCAGCAGGCCAACCCGGCCAAGAGCGCCCGCTCCACCGTCGGCACCGCCACGGAGGTCTACGACTACCTGCGCCTGCTCTTCGCCCGCCTGGGGGAGACGGTCTGCCCCGACTGCGGGCGGACGGTGGCCGCGGACAGCCCCTCCTCCCTGGCGCGCGAGGCGGAGGCCGCCTGGGCGGAGGGCGAAGAGGTGGCGGTGTTGGCCCCGGTGGCGGTGCCGCCGCGCCTGCCCTGGCACACGGTGGCGGAGGGGCTGGTCGCCAACGGCTTCCTGCGCGTCTGGCAGGACGGGCGGGCCGTGGAGCTGGAGTCCGTGGCCGCAGCCCCGCGCGGCGCGCACGAGGTCCTGGTGGTGGCCGACCGCTTCCGCTGGGCGGGGGAGCGCGCCGGGCGCCTGGTGGAGGCGGCGCAAGCCGCCTTCGCGCGCGGCGAAGGCCGGCTGGTCCTGGCACGCGGCGGCCGGCTCGAGCCGCGCTCCGAGCGCTGGATCTGCGCGGCCGACGGGCGCGAATTCCCGCGCCCCGAGCCGATCCTCTTCTCGTTCAACTCGCCCTACGGCGTGTGCCCGGTCTGCCGCGGATTCGGGGACGTGCTGGAGTTCGAGGAGGCGCTGGTGGTGCCCGACGCCGGACGCACGCTGGCCGACGGCGCGGTCGATCCGTGGGCCGGCTCGTGGCGCCACCACTTCGGCCGCCGCCTGCGCGACCTCGCCAAGCGGACCGGCATCCCCCTCGACGCGCCCTGGCGCGAGCTCGACCGGGCGCAGCAGGAGATGGTCCTGCACGGCACCGAGGGCTTCCGCGGCGCCATCCCCTTTCTGCGCCGCCTGCAGCAGAAGTCGTACAAGGCCGGCAACCGTTTCCTGGTGAAGCGCTACCAGCGGGCGGTGCGCTGTGCGGCGTGCGACGGGGCGCGGCTGCGGCCGGAGGCCCGCTGGGTGCGCCTCGGCGGGGCGACCATCGTCGACGTCAACCGCATGACGGTGGCCGCGGCGCGCGCCTGGGTCGAGGGGCTGGGGGGGGCGCTGTCGGGGGAGCGCCGCGCGACGGCGGCCTCCATCCTGGGCGAGCTGCTGTCGCGCCTGCGCTACCTCGAGCGCGTGGACCTCGGGTACCTCACCCTCGACCGGCTGGCCCGCACGCTGTCGGGGGGCGAGGCGCAGCGCATCGAGCTGGCCAGCGCCCTCGGCGCCAATCTGGTGGAGACCCTGTACGTGCTCGACGAGCCCACCGTCGGTCTCCACCCGCGCGACGTCGGGCGGCTGCTCGAAGTGCTCGAGGACCTGCGGGCTCGCGGCAACACGCTCGTGGTCGTCGAGCACGATCCGCTGGTGATCGGCCGCGCCGACTGGGTGGTGGACCTCGGCCCCGGCGCCGGCGAACACGGCGGGCGGCTCCTGCACAGCGGCCCGCCCGCCGCGCTCCCGGACACGCCCACCGGGCGCTACCTGCGGGGCCAGGCGCCGGTCACCCGCCGCCGGCTCGCCGACCCCCCGGCGCGCTGGCTGACCGTCCGCGGGGCGCGCCACCACAACCTCAAGGGCATCACCGTCCGGCTGCCCGTGGGCCGGCTGTCGTGCGTCACGGGGGTGAGCGGCTCGGGCAAGTCCTCGCTCGTGGAGGAGACGCTCTATCGCGAGGCGGCGCGGCGGCTCCGCGGCGCCGCCGACCTCGAGCCCGGAGCGTGCGACGGCCTCGACGGCCTCGAGGCCCTGGCCCGGGCCGTGCTCGTGGACCAGTCGCCGATCGGCAAGAGCCCGCGCTCCAGCCCGGTCACCTACCTCAAGGCGTTCGACCTGGTGCGCGACCTCTACGCCGCCCAGCCCGAGGCGGCGGCGCGCGGCTACAAGCCGGGCACCTTCTCGTTCAACGTGCCGGGCGGGCGTTGCGAGACCTGCGAGGGCGGCGGCACGGTCCGCGTCGAGATGTACTTCCTCGCCGACCTCTTCGTGCCGTGCGACGCCTGCGGCGGGGCGCGCTACCGCCCCGACGTGCTCGAGGTCCGGTGGCGGGGGCTCGACATCCGCGAGGTCCTCGACCTGACGGTGGACGAGGCGCTGCGCCACTTCCGCGACCTCCCGGCGCTGACCGCGCGGCTCGCGGTGCTGGCGCGCGTCGGGCTCGGCTACCTGCGCCTCGGCCAGCCGGCGCCGACGCTCTCGGGCGGCGAGTCGCAACGGCTCAAGGTGGCGCGCGAGCTGGCCGACCCGGCGGCGGGGCCGACTCTCTACGTGCTCGACGAACCCACCGTCGGCCTGCACGTGGCGGACGTGCAGGTGCTGCTCGACGTGCTCTCGGGGCTGGTGGAGCGCGGCCACACGGTGGTGCTGGTCGAGCACCACCTCGACGTGGTGCGCAACGCCGACTGGGTGGTGGACCTCGGCCCGGAGGGCGGGGAGGCGGGCGGCTTCCTGGTAGCCGAGGGCCCGCCCGCGGCCATCGCCGCCGCGCCGGGATCGCACACCGGGGGTTTCCTCGCGCGGGCCGCAGGCGGATGATGACGGCCATGCGGACGATCGTCGGCTTCGGACTCGTCGTCGCCGCCCTGGCGGCCGGCGGTTGCGGCCGGCCGGGAGGCGGCCGGACCGACAGCCCCGGAAGCGCCTTCGTCGGGTCGTCGAGCTGCCGCGCCTGCCACGCGGTCTTCCACCAGAGGTGGGCGACCTCGTGGCACGGCCTCGCCATGCAGCCCTTCACCGCCGCGCTCGCCGCTCGCCACCTCACGCCGCAGCGGCAGGACCTGGTCGTCGCCGGGACGCGCTACCGCGTCGGGCTCGCCGGGCCGAGCCCGCACGTGCTCGAGAGCGGCCCCCGCGGGGATCAGAAGCTCCCGATCGCCTACGCCCTCGGCGGCAAGAACGTCTACTACTTCCTCACGCCGCGCGAGCGCGGGCGCCTGCAGGTGCTGCCGCTCGGCTACGACGTGCGCCGGCGCGAGTGGTTCGACATCGCCGCCAGCGGCCTGCGCCACGTCCCCGGCGGCGGCGAGCGGCCCCTGCACTGGACCGAGACGCAGTTCACCTTCAACACCTCGTGTTTCAGCTGCCACGTCAGCCAGCTCGAGCGCCACTACGATCTCGCCACCGACTCCTACCGCACGCTGTGGGCGGAGCCGGGCATCAACTGCGAGACCTGTCACGGACCGGCGGGGGAGCACCTGCGGGTCTTCCGCCGGGCGCGCCGGGGCGAGCCGCCCCGCGACCCCGCCATCGTCAGCACCAAGCGGTTCACGGCCGCGCAGATGAACGACCTGTGCGGCCCCTGCCACGCCAAGATGTCGGCGCTGACGCCGACCTTCGCGCCCGGCGCTCCGTACTTCGACAACTTCGATCTTGTCACCCTCGAAGACGCGGACTTCTACCCCGACGGGCGCGATCTGGGCGAGAACTACACCCTGACGCAGTGGCTCCTGAGCCCGTGCGTGCGCCCGGGGCGCATGACCTGCATGCAGTGCCACACCTCGAGCGGGCGCTTCCGCCAGGCCGCGCACCCGGACAGCGCCTGCGCGCCGTGCCACGGCGACAAGGTGGCCGACCCGGCGGCCCACTCCCGCCACGCGGCGGGCAGCCCCGGCAGCCGCTGCCTGGCGTGCCACATGCCGCAGACCGCGTTCGCGCGCATGGTGCGCACCGACCACTCCCTGCGGGCGCCGCTGCCGGCGGCCACGCTGGCCTTCGGCTCGCCCAACGCCTGCAACCTCTGCCACACCGACCGCGACGCTCGCTGGGCCGACGCCTGGGTGCGCCGCTGGCGGGCCCGCGACTACCAGGCGCCCGAGCTCCACCGCGCCGGCTTGGTGGCGGCCGCGCGGCGGCGGGACTGGTCGCAGCTGCCGGAGATGCTCGCCTACGTCTCCCGGACGGAAGGCGACGAGGTGTACCGGAACTCGCTGGTGCGCCTGCTGGGCGCCTGCGAGGACCCGCGCAAGTGGCCGGTGATCCTGGCCGCGCTGCGCGATCCGTCGCCGCTGGTGCGCAGCAGCGCGGCGGCCGGGCTCGAGGCCCACCCCACGCCCGCCACGGTGCGGGCGCTGCTGGCGGCGACCGCCGATCCGCTGCGCTTGGTGCGGGTGCAGGCCGCGGCGTCTTTGGCCGGCGTGCCGCGCGGGCCGCTCGCTCCCACCGACCGGACGCGGCTCGATCGCGCCACGGAGGAGTACCTGGCTGCGCTGCGCTCCCGGCCGGACGATTACGCCTCGCACCACAGCCTGGGGGGCTTCTACCTCGACCGCGGAGACGCCCCGCGCGCCGTCGCGGCCCTCGAGACGGCGCGGCGGCTACGGCCGGACTCGGCGCCGGTGCTGGTCAATCTCGCGCTCGCCTACGGCGCCGCGGGGCGGGCGGGCGACGCGGAGCGGAGTCTGCTCGCCGCGCTCCGCCGGGAGCCCGCCAGCGCTCCGGCGCACTTCAACCTCGGGCTGCTGCTGGCGGAGCAGCGGCGGAGCGCCGAGGCGGAGCAGGCCCTGCGCCAGGCCCTGCAGGACGATTCGACCCTGGCTCCGGCGGCCTTCAACCTCGGGGTGCTGCTCGCGGAGCGGGGCCGGCCGGAGGCCGCGCGCTGGGCGCGCCGGGCGGTCGAGCTGCGGCCGGCCGAAGCCCGCTACGCCTACACCCTGGCCTACGTCGAGCGGCAGATGGGGCGCCCGGAGGAGGCGATCCGCGAGCTGCGGCGGCTGCTCGCGGAGCAGCCCGCGTACGGCGACGCCCACCTGCTCCTCGGCGAGACCTACGAGGGCCTCGGCCGCGTCGCCGAGGCGCGCCGGGTATACGCGCAGGCGGCGGCGAACGCGGCGCTGCCGCCGGAGACGCGCGAGCGCTTCGCGCGCCGCGCGGCGGCAGCGGGGGCGGGGGCGGGGCGCTAGGGGCAGGCCGGCGCGCGCCGGTTCGCCCGTCTCACTTCTCCCCCGGCAGCTTGCCCCACTCGTGGTGCAGCGCCTCGGGCACCGAGAGGCCGGCGGCGAAGACGCCGGCCTCGCCGGGAGGGAGCACGGCGTCCTCGGTGATCACGCCGCGCACCAGGGCGAGCGGGATCTCCTCGGCCCCCGGATTGCGCACCGACACGCCCGCCGGGGCGTCCTCCCACACCTCCTCGCCGCCGCGCTCTCCGAGCTCGAGCAGACGCGCCTCGGCGGGCACGAAGCGGGCGCGCGGGGCCAGGGCGTAGGCGGGCACGTTGCTCTCGCGGGCTGCGAGCAGCAGCGCAAATCCGCCGGGCCGGTGCAGGAAGACGCGCGGCAGCACGGCGTCGGCGGCCACGAGCAGCGCACCCGCCTGCGGCAGCAGGAGCGCCGCCGCGGCGTCGGTCGTGAGCCAGCACGGCACGCCCGCCGCACTCAACCGCCGGGCCAGGCCGCGGCCCTCGAGCAGCGGCCGCGCCTCGGACAGCAGCACCCGCAGCGGGCGGCCGGCAGCCTGGACCTCCAGCAGGGCCCGCTCGACGAGAGCCGCGCGGCCGAAGGCGGCCACCCAGCCCGCGGCCGGGACGACCCCGGCGGCCTGCGACGCCACGCGGGCGGCGGCCGCGCCGCAGTCGGCGGCGAAGGCGGCGACCGCCTCGAGCACGGCGCGGGCCGCGTCCGCCTCGCCGTCCCCTCGCCGCCTCGCCGCCTCGGCCACCTCCAGGGCCCGGGCGGCCAGGCGCAGGACCGACCCGGCCGCCGGCTGGGCGTGGCATACGCGGCGCAGGGCGGGGGCGAGCCGCTCGGGGCGCGGGCCGGTCTCCCGCAGGGCGGTGGCAGCCGCAGCGGCGGCGGCGTGGAGCACGTCCCCGGCGGCGGGCCGGGGGCCGGGAGCGGGGTCGGGCTGCGGGCCGCTCGGCGGGTCCGACTGCGGATCGCGATGGATCAACGTCTCCTCCTCGCCGGGACTCCCGGCCGGCCGCCGGAGGGCGGCCCAGGGTTCGGCTTGCTGCCCGTAAATCCTTGTGATAGCGTGATTATAGACCTTTCGTGCGGTGCTGTTCCGCGGCTTGGCGGAGCGCGCCGCCAGAATCGGACTTGGGATTCTCGCCGGCCTTGACATCGAGCCAGGCCGCGCCGCCCATTGGCGCCGCGTGCGGAGTCATGATTTGAATCAACGATCGGGTGTCGAGCGCTTCGTGCTCCCCCTCGTCAGCCGTCCCGACCGGTACGTCGGCAGCGCGCAGAACCGCGTCCCGAAGGACTTCGACCGGGCCGGCCTGCGGATCGTGCTCGCCCTCGGCGACGCCTACGAGATCGGCATGAGCCACACCGGTCTGCGGATTCTCTACCACATCCTGAACCGGCGCCCCGGGACCCTGGCGGAGTTCTGCTTCGCGCCGTGGCCGGACGCCGAGCGCGCGCTGCGCTCGCGCGGCCTGCCGCTGCTGTCGCTGGAGTCGCAGCGGCCGCTGTCCGATTTCGACCTCGTCGGCTTCTCCCTGCAGTACGAGCTGCACTACACCAACATCCTCAACATGCTCGACCTGGGGGGCGTGCCGCTGCTCGCCCGGGAGCGCGGCGAGGACGACCCGCTGATCATCGGCGGGGGGCACGCCGCCTACGCCCCCGAGCCGATGGCGGACTACTTCGACGCCTTCGTCCTGGGGGACGGGGAAGAGGTCGTCCAGCGGGTCGCCGCCCTCACCGAGCGCTGGGCGGGCGGCGAGTTCGCCCGCCCGGAGCTGCTGCGCCGGCTGGCGGCCGCCGGCAGCATCTACGTGCCGGCGGGCTACGACCTTGTGGAGAGCGCGCAGGGCTACCTGGTGGCGCAGGCGCGCCCCGGCTGGCCCGCGTCGGTGCAGGGGGCATGGGTCGAAACCCTCAAGCCGGAATACTACCCCGACAAGCCCCTCGTGCCCCTGGCCCAGATCACGCACGACCGGCTCACCGTCGAAGTCATGCGCGGTTGCACCCGCGGCTGCCGCTTCTGCCAAGCCGGCATGATCAACCGCCCGGTGCGCCAGAAACCGCCGGCCCAGATCGTGAACGAGGCGCTGACCGGCCTCGCCAACACCGGCTGGGACGAGGTCTCGCTCATGTCGCTCTCCACCACCGACCACACCGAGATCGTGGCGGCGGTGGACCAGCTCGTCCGGGACCTGTGCGGCGTCCCGGTGGCCATCTCGCTGCCCTCGACCCGCCCGGGCACGCTGCCCGAGTCGCTGGCCCGCACTCTGGGCGAGAGCAAGTCGGGGCACCTCACGCTGGCGCCGGAAGCCGGCAGCCAGCGCCTGCGCGACGTGATCAACAAGGGGGTCCGCGACGAAGAGCTGCTCGAATCGGTGTCCCTGGCCGCGCGGCAGGGGTACACGGGGGCCAAGCTCTACTTCATGATCGGCCTGCCCGGCGAGCGCCCCGAGGATCTGGTGGGCATCGCGGACCTGTCCAAGAGGGCGCTGGCCGCCGGCCGGCAAGCGGCTCGGAACGGCCGCTTCACGGTCACCCTCTCCCTCTCGCCGCATGTGCCCAAGGCGCAGACTCCTTTCCAGTGGGAGGCCCAGGACGCCTCGGCCCTCATCGAGGAGAAGGTGCGCCTGTTGCGCTCGCGGGTGCGCGGCACGCCGCTGGTGCTCAAGTGGCGCGACTCCGAGACCGCCTTCCTCGAGGGCGTCTTCTCGCGCGGCGACCGCCGGCTGGGGCCGGCGGTCCTCGAGGCCTGGAAGCGGGGCTGCCGCTTCGACGGCTGGACCGAGCATCTGCGCTTCGCGACCTGGACGTCCGTCTTCGCCGACCTCGGAATCGACGCGGCGCGCTACCTCGAGGCGCGGCGCGACGACGTGCCGCAGTGCTGGGAGCACCTGCGCTCGCCGGTGTCCCGCGGATTCCTGCTCAAGGAGCGGGAGAAGGCGCGGCAGGCCGCGGTCACCGTGGACTGCCGGCTGGCGTCCTGCCACGCCTGCGGCATCCCCGATTGTCCCGATCGCCTCTCGCCCACCGGCCGCCGGCCCGGGGATCCGGAAACGGTCCCCGCGCCTGCGCTCGTCCAGGGCCCGGGCCCGGCCGCGCGCCGGGCCGCCAAGCTGCCGATCGCGGCCAGCCTGGCCATGGCGATCCGCTTCCGCCTGCGTTTCCTCAAGGGGGAGGCGCTGCGCTTCGTCGCCCACCTGGAGCTGTTGCGGGTGTGGGAAAGGGCGCTGCGCCGCAGCCGTTTGCCCGTGGCCATGAGCCAGGGCTTCCGGCCTCACATCCGGATGTCTTTCGGCCCGCCGCTGCCCCTGGGGCAGACGTCGCTGGCCGAGTACTTGGACCTGGAATTCGCGCGGCCGCCGGCCGCCGATCTGCTCGAGACGTTGAACCCGCTCCTCCCGGAGGGGCTGCAGGTGACCGGGTGGCGTCCCATCTTGTATCGGACCGCCTCGCTGATGAGCGCCCTGGACACCGCGGCCTACCGCATCCGGTTCACGGATGCCTACTTGGAGGAAGGCGGGTGGACGCCAGCCGCTCTGGAGGAAAGGCTCTCACGAGCGGCGGCCGAGATCTTAGGACGTGACCAGATTCTCGTGACGCGGAACGGGAAAGACGGGCCGAGGACCATCGACATCCGCCCGTCGCTCGAGGCCGTGGAGCCGCTGGCTTCCGGGCAAGGCCTCGATTTCTGGATCCGCATGACTCCCGGCTGCCAGGCCCGCCCGGAGGAACTGCTCGCGCAGCTCCTCCCCGGAGCGGACCCGCGGTTGGCAGCCGTGGAGCGCACGGGATTGTGGGCAACGGCTGGGGATCGGCGTCTCGACCCGTTCGAGTTGCTTTCCTCGGTCGCGGCTCCCCTCCCGGAGACGAGCCGCGCCATGGGATAGACCCATGCGCAAGAGCATCGTCATCAACGCGGACTCCCACGAGACCCGCATCGCCATCGTCGAGGACAAGGACCTGGTGGAGCTGTTCGTCGAGCGCGGCGACCGTCGCCACAGCCTCGGGGACATCTACAAGGGCCGGGTGAACGCCGTGCTGCCCGGCATGCAGGCCGCCTTCGTCGAGATCGGGCTCCCCAAGACCGCCTTCCTGCACGCCTCCGACCTGGCCGACTCGGCCCTCAATCTCGAGGATGAAGACCTCGACGACAACGGCGACCTGCACGCCCCGCAGCGCGGGCGCCGCGGCCGCCGCGCCGTGCCCAAGATCGAGGACCGCCTGGAGAAGGGCCAGGAAGTGCTCGTCCAGGTCACCAAGGAGTCGATCGGCACCAAGGGCCCGCGCGTCACGCAGCAGCTGTCGCTGCCCGGCCGCTACTCGGTGCTCATGCCGGGGGTGGACCACGTCGGCGTGTCGCGCCGCATCGAGGACCGCGGCGAGCGCACGCGCCTCAAGCAGATCATCCACGAGCTGATCCCCGGCGGCGCCGGTCTGATCGTGCGCACGGCGGGGGAGGGGCAGAGCGCCAAGGAATTCGGCAACGATGTGCGCTACCTCACCCAGCTGTGGGAGAAGGTGGAGCGCAAGGCGGCCTCGGTGCGCGCCCCGGCCCTGGTGCACCGCGAGATGGACCTGGCCACCGGCCTGGTGCGCGACATCTTCACCGAGGACGTCGACGAGATGGTCATCGACGACAAGGAAGTCCACCGCGAGGTGCTGAACTACCTGCGCGCCATCTCGCCCGGGCTGCGCGAGCGCGTGCGCCTCTACAAGGGGCGCTCGCCGATCTTCGACTACTTCGGCATCGAGGCGCAGATCGAGAAGACCTTCGAGCGCAAGGTGTGGCTGAAGAAGGGCGGCTACATCGTCATCGACCACACCGAGGCATTGGTGTCGATCGACGTCAACACCGGCCGCTTCACCGGCAAGAAGGACCAGGAAGAGACCATCTTCAAGACCAATCTCGAGGCGGCCCGCGAGATCGCCCGACAGCTGCGGCTGCGCGACCTGGGCGGCATCATCGTCATCGACTTCATCGACATGGAGAACGAGACCAACCGCAAGACGGTGGTCGACGACCTGCGCAACCACCTGCGCCGCGACCGCTCGCGCACCAAGGCCTTCGCGGTGTCGGACCTCGGCCTGGTGGAGATGACCCGCCAGCGCGAGCGGCCGTCGCTGCTCCATTACTACTCCGAGGACTGCCAGAGCTGCGGCGGGCTGGGCAAGGTGCTGTCGCTGGAGTCGGTGCTGGTCAAGCTCGAGCGGCTGCTGCGGCGGGTGGCCTCGAAGGGGGCGGAGAAGACCCTCGTCGTGCACCTCGCCCCGGACGTGGCGGTGTTCGTCCTCGAGCACAACGGCCGGCGGCTGTCCGAGTTCGAGAAGCGCTACCAGCTGCGCGTCGACCTCAAGGACGACCCGGCCCTGCGGCGCGACGAGATCCAGCTGGTGTCGGGCAAGACCCGCAAGGACGTCACGGGGCTGTACGCGTAAGTCGCCGGGGCCGGGGCAGCCAGGGACCGGGCGGGGTGGGGCCCGCCGGAGGGGATGGGCGGCCCGGGCGGCCGGCGCTCCGGGCGGGCTTGACGCGTCGGGGTCGGGATTGTTATAAACGGTGAGGCTTCGCGGAGGCCCGAGCAGGGCCTTCCTGGTTTATGGCCGGGGCCGGCCCGCCGCCCCGACCGCTCCGACGCGTGCGGGCGCTCATCGAGGGATCCACTTTCATGTATGCGATCGTGAGCATCGCCGGGGTGCAGGTGAAGGCCTCCCCGGAGGAGATCCTGGACGTCCCGCGGCTCGCCGCCGAGCCGGGCGGCACGGTGGAGTTCAAGGACGTGTTGCTCGTCTCCGACGGCTCCCAGGTGACGGTGGGCCAGCCGCACGTGGCGGGCGCCAGTCTGACGGCCGTCGTCCTCGAGCACCGGCGTGGCCCCAAGATCATCGTCGGCACCTTCCGGCGGCGCAAGGATTCCAAGAAGAAGAAGGGTCACCGGCAGGACTTCACGCGCTTGCGCGTGACCGGGATCAAGCACTAGGCCCGGCGCGCCGGGGCGCGCCCCGGCGGCTGACGCGGCAACGCGCGGGAGGGTTCGGGTCATGGCTCACAAGAAAGGCATGGGCTCGTCGCGCAACGGGCGCGACTCCAACGCCCAGCGACTCGGTGTCAAGGCATTCGGCTCGCAGTTGGTCAGCGCCGGCACCATCCTGGTGCGCCAGCGCGGCAC
>Ga0315286_10000607_pt1 | contig 30658 bp, 19 predicted proteins | sample YL17G10_0_MG_FD_205038 | JGI IMG/M metagenome (GOLD analysis project Ga0315286, IMG submission 205038) | Sediment microbial communities from Yellowstone Lake, YNP, Wyoming, USA - YL17G10_0 | ecosystem: Environmental > Aquatic > Freshwater > Lake > Sediment | place: USA: Wyoming | collected... | reverse complement strand
GAGAGCGGGGATTTTCGGGACATGACCTTCAGCACGCCGATGCGCCGCAACTGTTTGAAGAGGATGAAACGCGGCACGACCTCGAGTTCCTCGGACAGCCAGGGAAGGTGATAAGTCTCCGCCGAGATCAAACGGTGTTTTCCCGGAAACTTGCCCGTAGCGAACGTATGGCTGAGGACGTAAGCCTCGCTCGGAGTGAATCCTTCGAGCCGTCCCCAGCTGCCCTGCTCCATCATCCAGGAGAAGTTCGGAACCTTGTGTTCCGCGGCCAGGGAAATGACGAGCTCCGGATTCAGCCCTTCAAGACAGAGGACGGAGACCTTTCGCCCGGTGTTCTTCACTTGCAGAGTGCCGAGCCGGAAAGCTTTGGACGGCGCCGGATAACTCATCCTTTCCCCCAGGACGAAGGCCAGGACTGCGCCGGCCAGGATGAAAAAGCTCACGAGGAAGATCCGCTGGGGCCGGCGGTGATGATAGCGGTGATGGAAAACGATCCCCGCGATCGCCAGGACGAAAAGGGCCATCATCTGAGCGCGCAGAATGAATTGAACTCTGGGCACGAAAAACGAAAGGAAATAGGTGTAGTTCTCCCGGAAGACAATGAGAAAAAGCAGGGTCAGAATCGAGATGCCGAGCGTCTGGAAGGATGCCGAAAAAAACCCGACCGGGCTTCTTTTTCCAGAAATGAAACGATAAATATAGCTGATTCCCAGGCAGAGCAAGGCGGCGGCGAGGCCATAGATCGACATCAGAAGCAGACTCAGCTTGAGGAGGGTATCGATGCGGAACGCGAGGTTGATATTCAGGTCGATGAATAGCACGGCAAGCAAAAGCGAAAAAACGTATCCGGCGATGAGAGAATTCGAGAGGAGCCGGAGGAATTTCACGGCCCGAAGGTAACACGAAGCGGGAGCGAAGGGCAAGTCGCTCTTCGCCGCGCAGATTTTCCCCGGCGAGGAAATGCGCTGGAGCGCCCCTCGCGCCGAGAGCGCGGGTTGACCGCATTCTCCGAATCACATATGATAAAAATCCCATGGCCGAAGAGATGGAAGGAACGATCGAGCAGATCGTTTTTTTCAATCCCGAGAACGGCTATTCCGTCCTCAAATTTTCCGTCGAGGGCGGCGAGACGAAGGTCATCGTCGGGAGCTTTCCTCCGCTCTCTCCCGGCGAACGGCTCAAAGTCCGCGGCCAGTGGGAACACAATCCCAAGTTCGGGCCTCAATTCAAGGTCGACCACTTTGCTCCCAGCCTTCCGTCGAGCTCCAAGGGGATCGAAAAATTCCTGTGTTCCGGGCTCATCAAGGGCATCGGACCCGTTCTGGCCAAGCGCATCGTCAGGAAATTCGGGGAACGGACGCTCGGTATTCTCTCCGATGAGCCGGACCGGATGAAGGAGGTCGACGGCGTCGGCGCAGTCAAGCTCCGGGAAATCAAAAAGTCCTGGGAGGAGCATCAGGATATCCGGGACCTGATCATCTTTCTTCAAGAGCATAACGTCTCGACGAGCCTGGCGACCAAAATCTACCGGCACTACGGGCAGAAGTCCTATCAGATTCTCAAAACCAATCCCTATCAGCTTTGCCTGGAGATCTGGGGGATCGGTTTTAAAACCGCGGATCAGATCGCCCTGAAGCTCGGCATGGACCCGGCCTCCATTGAGCGGATCAAAGCGTTTCTCCTGTACCTCCTGGAAAAGGACAATGAGCAAGGGCATATTTTTTCCTTTGAAAGCGGGCTCGTGGCGAAATGCCAAGAAGAGCTGGGCGTCGAAGACGCCGGAATCGGGCGCGCCCTCGAGGAGCTGAAAACGAAAAAAATGGCCGTGGCCGAACCGCTTCCATCCGATACAGCCGTCTATCTGCCTTTTTTCTATCATGCCCAGGAGGAAGTCGTCCGGGCAATCCACAACCTCGGCCGGACTTCGGCCTTTCAACCGCCTTTCGACATTGACCGGGTGACTGCCGATGTCGAGCGGGACCTGGGAATCGCCTTTTCGCCGAAGCAAAAGCTGGCCGTCCGGGAAAGCTTCGAGAAAAAAATCCTGGTCATTACCGGCGGCCCGGGCACGGGAAAAACAACGATCATCAAGGCGGTCACGGCGGTTTTCGACCGCTGGGGGAAAAAGGTCCTCCTCGCCGCCCCCACCGGACGAGCGGCCAAACGCCTCTCGGAAACCACGGGCAAGGAGGCGAAAACCATCCATCGGATGCTCGAATTCAACCCGAAGCTGGGCGTCTTCCGTCGCAACGAGAGCCATCCGCTGACCGGGGAGGCGATCATCATCGACGAATTTTCGATGGTCGATCTGTCCCTGATGTATTGGCTGCTCAAAGCCGTGCCCGCGTCGATGCGTCTGATCATCGTCGGAGATAAAGACCAGCTTCCCGCCCTCGGCCCCGGAACCCTTCTCCATGACCTGATCGAGTCCGGCCGGGTGAGCGTCGTCCGGCTTGACGAAATTTTCCGTCAGGAGCGCGACAGCTTGATCGTGACGAACGCTCATCGCATCAATCAGGGGCAGACGATCCTCTACCCGAAGCGCGACGACCAAGACTCCGATTTCTATTTCATCCACCAGGACGACGAACAGAAGGTCTTCCAGACCATTCTCAAGCTCTGCTCCACCAGCCTCCCCCGGAAGCTGAACATCCCCCCCATATCGTCCCAGATCCAGGTCATCAGCCCGATGTATAAGGGATGTGTCGGAGTGGACCGGCTGAACATCGAGCTGCAGAAGAGGCTGAACGGACGCGCCGAAGGGCTTCACCTCGGCAGCCGTGAGATCAAGGTCCACGACAAAGTGATGCAAATCCGCAACAATTATGAAAAGGACGTCTACAACGGCGATATCGGGACCGTCCTCCACATCGATGCGCAGCGCTACCGGATCGTCGTCGGCTACGAGGGCCGGCCCGTTTTCTATGAGAGGGATGAGATGGACGATATCACCCTGGCCTATGCCGTTTCCGTACACAAGGCCCAGGGAAGCGAGTACCAGGCCGTGGTCATGCCTCTTCTCACCCAGCATTTCATCATGCTTCAGCGAAATCTGTTCTACACCGCACTGACGCGGGCCAAGAAATTGAGCATCATCATCGGCTCGTACAAAGCGCTTTATATCGCCATCAAAAACGACAAACCGGTCAAGCGCAACAGCCTTATCAAGGAAAAGCTCCTGGCCGCCGGCGCGGCGATGGACTCAGGTTGAATATAAGCCCCGGAAATAAAAAGTGAGATAGCGAGGTTAGGTTATGAAGCGATCGAAGTTTATTGCCCTGTTTGGCGCGGCGCTTATGCTCGCCCTGGCCGTATTCGCCGCGGATGTGGTCATCATCAAGGTCCAGGCGACCAAGCTCCGCCTCCAGCCTAAATTCTTCGCCCAAACGATCCTCTCCCTCCAGGCCGGAGACAGGCTGGAAAAAGTCGGCGAATCCGAGGGCTGGATCAAGGTGAAAACGTCCTCCGGCATTTTCGGCTGGGTCCATTCGAGCGCCGCGGAAACGCCCAAGTTTGCGCTCTCGGCCATGAATACGACCCTGAAGTCCAAGGCCACGGCGAGCGAAGTCGCCCTGGCGGGGAAAGGGTTTAACAAACAGGTCGAGGAGAGCTACCGGGCCGCGCACGGCGACATCAGTTTCGTCTGGGTGGACCGGATGCTCGTATTCAAGGCTAATCCCGCCCAGGTCGAGGATTTCCTGAGACGGGGCCGCCTGGGCGAATACGGGGGTGCCAAGTGAAGCCGCCGCGCCCCGGGATTCGCATCTGGGCGGTGATTGCCTTGGCGGCCTGTCTGGCGAGTTGCGAGATGATCGAACAGAATGTCGAGATCTTGAGCGGTGGACGGGTCACGGCGCGCGACGCCCAAAAAGTTCTCGAGACGGGGGAGAAAATCCGGGGGACGTTTGCCGATATCACCGAGGAGGAGGAATACTATATCGGCCGGTCGGTCGCCGCCTTGATTCTTGCGAAATACCCGGTTTACGGCAATGAGACGGTTATCCAATACCTCAATACAGTCGGGAACGCGGTCGCGGCCTTTTCGGACCGGCCCGAGATCTATGCCGGCTACCATTTTCTGGCTCTCGATTCCGAGGAAGTCAACGCCCTCTCCGCTCCGAGCGGCTTTATCTTCGTGACCAAAGGCCTGCTCCGCCGCTGCCGGGACGAAGAAATGCTGGCCCTCATCCTGGCCCATGAAGTCGGCCACGTGACCGGGAAGCACGGTTTGCAGGCGATCAAGAAATCGCGTCTGGCCGATCTTTTCACTTTTGCCGGCACGGAAGCCGTCCAGCGCTATGGCCCGGCGCAGATAGCCCGGTTGACGAATCTTTTCGAAGGCGCGCTGAGCGACATAGCCGAGCAGTTGATCGAACGAGGCTACGACCGGAAATACGAATATGACGCCGATGCCATGGCCGTGGCCTATGGCTCCAGGACCGGCTATGAGGCGGGGGGCATCGTCCGCTTTCTCGAGACAATGGTCAACGATGCATCCCCGGCGGCCGCCCAGGGCTGGTTCAAAACCCATCCGACGGCCGAACAGAGGATTGACAGGATCAACAGGGAAATCGGCTCGCTCAAAACGGCGCCCAAGATCGACGAAGTCCGGACAAAGCGCTTTAAGCAATCTGTCGGCGCGCTGAAATAGGACTGAATGATAAGGAATAAGTTCGTCCGGGGAGTCGCCGTCGGCATCGTCGCTTTCCTCGCGGCGCTCTCTTTTCAAGCGCTCCATCTGCTCCTGCCCCTGGAATGGAAATCCTGGGATCTCCGCCAAAAAATCTTCGCCGATCCTTCCCGCGCTTCAAAAGAGATCGTCCTCGTTCTGATCGATCAATACAGCCTGGACATTTACAACAAACAGCAAGGCTTGTCCTGGCCCTGGCCGAGGCAGATGCACGCCGCGCTCGTCGATTATCTCAAAGCCGGCGGAGCCGCGGCCTGTTTTTTCGATATCGCCATGACCGAACCGTCCGGATTCGGCGTCGAAGACGACCGGGCCTTCCGGAGGGCCATGGCCGAAGCCGGGAATGTATTTTTGCCGATCGCCCTGAGCACGGAAGATCGAGAAAGCGCCCCCGACGCCGTCAGCCTTCTCCGCCGATTTTCCTTGAGCAGCCCGTTGCGGGTCGACGCATCGGTCAGGTATCGGTCCGTGACGGCTCCGCTTCCGGTTTTGCTGCCGTCGGCCAAGGGCGTGGGAAATGTTCGGGTCAATCCGGACGACGACGGCATTTACCGCCGGATTCCCCTGGCCTCGCGATGGAAGGACATGACTTTTCCCTCCGTCCCTCTTGTCCTGGCGAGCCTTTTCCCCGATCAAGCCTCGCCGCTGTCCGTTCCCCTCGATTCCTCCGGCCGGATGATCCTCAGGTTCTGGGGTCCTGCCGTAACAACGTATCGGACCTATCCCATGGCGACCCTCATCAATTCCTTCGCTCAGCTCGATGCGGGGTCGAACCCGCAAATTCCGCCCTCGGAATTTTCAGGCAAGATCGTTCTCGTCGGACTGAGCGCCGTCGGCCTGCTTGACCTGAAATCGAGTCCTCTGAGCGCGGTTATTTCGGGGGTCGAAATTCAGGCCGCCGCTTTGGATACGCTTTTGAACCGTCATTTCTTCCGGATTTTTCCGCCGGCGGCGACGATGGCCCTCGTCCTCGTCCTGGCCGTTCTCAGCGGATGGGTTTTGTCCTCCCTCCGGAGAATCGGAGGAATGGCCGCGGCCATGGCCGGAGTCCTCGCTCTCCCGGCGGCGGCGGCCGCTCTCGCTTTCGTTCTCGGCGCGTGGCTGGATTTCGTTTTTCCCGAGTCCGCCGTGCTCCTGGCCGTTGTCGGCTCCTCGGTTTTAAACTACGGCATCGAGGGTAAAAAGCGGCGGTTCATCAAAGGGGCGTTCCGCCAATACCTGAGCCCGACCGTCGTCGATAAGGTCCTGGCGAATCCGGGCGGGCTCGAGCTCGGGGGAGAAGAGAGGGAAATCACATCGTTCTTTTCCGACGTCGAAGGCTTCACTTCGATTTCAGAGAAGCTCAGCCCGCACAGCCTGGTCAGCCTGATGAATATCTATTTGTCGGAGATGACCGAGATCATCATGGCCGCGGGGGGAACGCTCGACAAGTACGAAGGCGACGCGATCATCGCCTTCTGGAACGCCCCTCTCGACGACCCGGCTCACGCTCTCCGCGCCTGCCGGGCGGCCCTGGCCTGCCAAAAACGGACCCGGGAGCTCAATCCCGATTTGCGGAAAAATTTCGGGCATGAGATCCGGATGCGCATCGGTCTGAATACGGGCCCGGCCGTCGTCGGCAATATGGGCTCGCGCCGCCGTTTCGACTACACGGCCATTGGCGATACGGTCAATCTGGCCTCGCGGCTTGAGGGAGCATGCAAGCAATATCGGATTTTTCTCCTGATCGGCGAGACGACGCGGGAGCGGGCCGGGGACGCTTTCCTCGTCCGGGAGGCCGATTTTGTCCGCGTCGTGGGCCGGGTCCAGCCGGTGAGGATTTTCGAATTATTGGGTGAAAGGGACGACGTCCCTCCGGCGGAGATCGAGGCCGTTCGAACTTACGGCCGGGCCCTTGAGAGTTTCCGCCGCCGCCGTTGGGATCAAGCCGGCGAGCTTTTCAGGTCGCTCGGCAAGGATCCCCTCGCCGCCATCTATATCGAGCGCAGCGAGGTTTTTCTGCGCAATCCCCCTCCGGCCGAATGGGATGGGGTTGTCGAACTCAAGACGAAGTGAAAGGAAAACGCCGATGGTCCTTCAATTCTGGGGTGTCAGGGGGACAGCTCCGGTCGCAAAGAAACCGGCATCCCGGTTCGGAGGTCAAACGCCGTGCGCCTCGGTGACGACGCCCGGCGGAGACCTTTTTATCATCGATGCCGGCCTCGGAATCCACAGCTTGGGAACCGCGATCGCGGCGCGCCAAAAAAAGGGCCCGCTGCGCGTTTCGCTCTTTCTGACCCATTTCCATCTCGATCATCTCCTCGGCCTTCCGTATTTCGCCCCGCTTTTTTCGCCGAAGTCTGAAATCACGTTTTATACGGCGGCCGACCCCGAAGAAGCGTGCCGGAATCTCGACCTCCTCGTCGGCCCGCCCTTTTTCCCCATACCCTTCGGCCGGACCCAGGCCCGAAAAACCTTCCGGAAGATCCATGGCGACGGCCTTATCCTCGGCGGCATCCGAATCTCCACCTGCCCGTTGAACCATCCTCAGGGAGCGGTCGCTTATCGATTCGAGGGAAAGCGCGGCAGCGTTGTTTTCGCCACGGATACCGAGCCTCCGGCGGACGGCCTGAACCAGCTCTTGGTGGATTTTGCCGGCCAGGCCTCCCTCCTGATATACGACGCGATGTTCACGCCCGAAGAATATGCCTCAGGTAAGCAGGGCTGGGGGCACAGCACCTGGCTGGACGGCGTACAGACGGCCCGGGCGGCCGGAGCGAAGCGTCTTATACTGTCCCATTTCAACCCCGGCCATTCCGACCGGGAGATCGGGCGGATCGAGCGTCTCGCTCGAAAAGCCTTGCCGGGCACCGCCTGTGCTTTTGAAGGAATGCGCTTGCGATTTTGAGCGGAGGCTCGGTATGATAGGACCCGGTATGCTCAGAGAGGAGGTTGGACGGCCATGACGAAGACAGCGGCGGCCAGGATAAAAGGACGGACATCAATCGCCTCCCGGCTCGGCATTCCTGTCCTGTTCATCATTGCCATTCTTGTCGGTGAAAAGGCGTTCCATCCGACCGGCCTGCTGAGGACGTATCTTGACGCCGGGTTTTTCTTTTTTACCGGCCTGCTTGGCGTTCGCTTTTTTGACGTTCTGATCCTCGCCTGGTATGCCCGCCAGAAAAAGCCTTTTCCCCTGCCCGTTCTCCTCCATAGTCTGATCCTGGCCATTTTCAATCTCGTCATTATCTTTGCCGTTCTGAAGAACGTCCTCCATGTCAATTTGACGCCTTATTTGGCCACGTCCGCGGTCTTGACGATGGTCATCGGCCTGGCCTTTCAGGGTGTCATGGGCAATGTCTTTTCGGGCATGTCCCTCCATTTCACCAAGACCCTCGGCCGCGGAGACTGGGTCGCCATAGGGACCCACGAAGGCGTCGTTCTCGATACCAACTGGCGCGAGACGAGGATTCTCGACCGCAATTCGAACGTCGTCATCTTCCCCAACGCCGTCATCGCGACCGAGCGGATCATCAATTATTCCCGTCCCGACCACCGGACCGCGCTCCATTTCCCGCTCAAGATCAGCGCCTCCGCCCCGGCCGGCGATGTTTTGGAAGCGCTCCTCGAATCCGCGCGGGATTGCACCCATGTCCTCAAGGAGCCGAGCCCCAAGGCCTACCTTGCCAGCTACGATGAAACCGGTTTGAGCTATACCCTCAAGTTCTGGATAGAGGACTTCGGCTTGAAAGACATCATTTTGACCGAAGTCGGGCGGTTGGCCTGGTACAAGCTGCGGCGGCGCGGGATCCAGGTCGCCGTATCTTGGACGGACCGGGTCAGAGAGTTGGCCGATGCAATCGAAGCGGCGCGGCCGGTCGGCGGAGCTCCGAATCAGGCTCGCGGCCGGATCGAAGACTCGTCGGCCGTGAAGCGAACAGCGGCCATTCTCCTCGCCTCGTCTTTCCTCCGCGATCAGGAAGGGGAAGGCCGTCTCATGGTCGGCGACGAGGATCTCGACGCCCTGGCGACACACGTCCGCCGCTCGATCTACGCCAAGGGCGAAGTCCTCTGCCGGCAGGGAGAAAAAGGCACGAGCTGTTTTGTCGTCGGCCGCGGACGCATCCACGGCGAGATCGTCTACGAGGAAAGCGGGAAGAAATTTATTTCCGAATTCGCGGTCGGGCCGGGCGGCATCTTCGGCGAGATGTCGCTTTTCACCGGACTGCCCCGGACCGCGACGGGCATCGTCACCGAGGAATCCGAACTCGTCGAGATCAACTCCCATGATTTCGCCGTCCTCTTGGAGCGCAATCCCGAACTGGCCGAGGTCATCGCCGAAATGATCGCGGCGCGCAACGCCCAAAACAAGGAGTTTCTGAAAAAAATCAAAGAGCTTTCGGAGAAGGACATCGAGCACGGAACCAACAAGAAATCCGTTCTCGAATACCTCAAGAATTTCGTCCGAAGCTTGAAGAAATAAGGGCCCGGGGTCGATTCCGGGCCGCCGGTTCGTCTTTTTCTCCTTGAGAAGCGGGCAAGTTTATGATAGAAAGAAAAAGACGTATGACACTTTGATTTCCCGGGGGTCATCATGACACGTGCAAATCTTTTGAAAAAAGCGGGATGTGTTTTCGGGACCGTCGCCTGCGCCTTGACCTTGTTCAGCTCGACCGGCCTGGCCCAAAGCCGGAAAGGCCTGCAACTCAAGCTCACCGGAGGCATCGCGAGGCTTTTCGGAGGGGGCGGCGATTTATCCCTTTTTCGCGATGACACCATCGCCCGCTATAACGCCGTGCCGGGATATCAGCTCGACTGGTCCTGGAAGGAGCTGACGGCCATCCCGGAGTACGATGCGGATCTCGTCTATCAATTTTCGAAGATGTTCGGGATAGGATTGGGAATAGGCTATATCAAGGTGACGAGCAACGGCGATTTTACCCAGACGGGGGGCGGCCGGACGAATCAGATCGCGGAAAAATTCGAGATAAAGACTCTTCCCGTCCGGTTGAATCTTTTTTATCAATCCTCTTTCAAATTCGTCAGGTTTTACGCTTACGGCGGCTTGTCCTATTATGCCGCCGATTTGACCAGGAGCCGGACGCCGGGCGATTTGAACATCACCGCGAGCAGCGAGACCTTCGGAGGGCAAGGCGGTCTCGGCTTGGGCTGGGATATCTCGCGCTTTCTGACTTTGGCCTTCGAGTTGTCGGGAAAAATCGCGGAATTCAAATTGTGGAGAGGCGACGAAACATCTCCCGGCGCCGCGGCGGAGAGCGGCCCGCTCTGGTACTATAACCTGTATGATCCGGTCTTGAACGGCTCCTTCGGAGAAATGGGGATATTCAACGAGGAGCCTTCCGGTCCGAATTATCAGAACGTCCGGAGGGCTGCGATCGACCTCAATAGCTGGAGAATCGCCGTTTCGCTGATCACGCGTTTTGACTTCAAAAAGTAGGGTCGCGCGGCTCCGCTTTTCGCTTTTTTGCCCGAAACCCCGGCGTGTTCGGGCTGCGAGCTTTGCCCCCCGGGTCCAGGACCTCAATCCACACGGTCAAAACGCATGGTCGTGGAAACGGCGCTCTCGATACGCTGAAAAGTCGAACGTATAGACGCGCCCCCGTCATGATTTTTTCCAATTTCTTATCAGCTGAAACGCCTCCTCAGCAGATCGGGCGGACCGGAGGCTCTGAAAAAGAGGCCTGTTTTGAGCCGCCCGGCTGGCCAGGCTCAAGAGCTTCAATTGAGTCTCGGGAGCCTGAGCCGGAGAAAGGATGAGGAATACGATTTCGATCGGTTTTTCCGTGGTGACATCCGCGACGCCCATCTTCGTCAACCCTATGGCCGTAACCGGCGCGGCCAATCCCTGAACGCGGACATGAGGGAAGGCCGCCCCTTCATTGAAAAAAGTCGAACCCTGTTCCTCACGTTTCATGATCTCTCCAAGCAGTTTTTCATGATCTTCCGTTCCGATATCCCGGCGGATGATCGCGGACAGCCTTCGCAGAACGTCTTCTTTTCGGATGGGGCTCTCCCAAATGACGATGCGGCGGGCAGAGAGAGTATCGCCGAACGTCAACGGCTCTGGAGGCGGAGCCGCCGTTTCGGCGGCTTTGACTCGGGGCTCCATTCCTTCCGGGATCTCGACGAGCGGTTTGCCCGGCACGGATTCTTCCTCGCAGGTGTCGAGAACGATGATTGTGACTCCTCGGGCCGTTTTGACAAGACGCGAGAAGACAGCCGCATGCTTCGCGATCCTTTTCCAGAAAGGTTTCGGATACGATCTCCCGACGACGATATGTCCAACGCGATATTCCTTGGCGAACTTGAGGATGGTGTCGACAACATCCTCTCCCTTATAGGTGAATACCAGCGCGCCCAGCTGTTTGGCCAAGGTCAAGGTATCCGAGAGGATTCGCTGTGAACTGGCGTCGATGACGGTCGGTTCCTCCGAGGGCGTCTGAACATAAACGGCGTACCAGTTCCGGTTCAATTTCCCCGCGAGACGCGAACCGTAGCGCAGCAATTTCTCGCTGTTGGGGCCGTGTGAGCTCAAACAAACCATGACCTGGTCCGAGGCGGACCCTCTGTCTTCCGCCCAAGTCTCGCGCCTGCGGAGGTCGATCTGCGAAGCGAGCTCCCGAAGGGTGAGTTCCCTGAGCTTTTCCAGGTTCGAGGAAATGAAGAAATGGACAAGGGCGGTTTTGATCCGCTCGGGCGGATAAATTTTGCCTTCCTCCAGCCGTTTCCTGAGGTCGGCCGTCGCCAGGTCCACGTCGACGATCTCGTCCGCCTCAGCCAGAACGGAGTCCGGGAGGCGTTCCCGGACCTTCACCCCCACGGCTTTTTCGACGATATCGTAAAGGCTTTCCAGGTGCTGGACGTTCATCGTGCTGATGACGTGGATGCCCGCGGCCAGGATGTCCTCGACATCCTGATAGCGTTTTCCGTTCCGGCTGCCTGGAACGTTCGTATGGGCCAGTTCGTCGATGAGAACCACCTGGGGTTTGCGGGCCAAAACGGCATCCACGTCCATTTCTTCCACGGCTATCCCGCGATATTCCTGGCGGCGCCTGGGGATGACGTCCAACCCGGCGGCGAGTTTGGCGATATCGGCCCGGCCGTGAGTTTCAAGTAAGCCGATCAGGACGTCGATTCCTTCGCCCTTGAGTCGATGACCCTCCTGGAGCATCTGATACGTCTTCCCCACGCCCGCGCAGTAGCCGAGGTAGAGTTTCAGCTTCCCGCGCTGAGCGCGCCGGATCAACCTGAGAAAAGCGTCGGCCCGTTCTTCCTTCATTTGAGAAGTCCGTCCAAAGCCAGGTTCAGCATCAGGACATTCACCCGGGGTTCACCGAGAACGCCGAGGTCACGGCCTTCGGTCAACTTTGTGATCAGCCGTCGAACAAGACCCTCGTCCAGCCCGCGGGCCGTGGCTACGCGCGGCGCCTGAAGAGAAGCATTTTTTAAGCCGATATGAGGATCGAGGCCGCTGGCGGAAGCCGTGACGGCGTCCGGAGGCACGAGGATAGCGGGGGCGAGGCTATTTTCCGCCCGGTAAGCGGCGACGCGCCGCCGGACTTCATCGACCAGCTTCTTGGAGGTGGGTCCGAGATTGCTCCCGCCGGAGCGGAGGGCATCGTATCCTTTCCCTGCCGCCGAGGGACGAGGATGAAAATATGCTGGCCCGGAAAAATCTTGGCCGATCAGACTGAATCCTAACATTGTTCCATTTCGGACGACCAACGAGCCATTGGCTTTGGCTGGGAAGAGGCCTTGAGCCAAGATCCAGACGGCCGCCGGATAGAGGCCGCATAAAATAACCGCTAAGGCAAAAACAGCCTTCAGCGTGATTCGAAGCTCCGCAATCCACCGTCTCATGTCGGCTTGTCCTTTATGATCCTAGACGAGGTGAAGCGCATTGACAATCACATCGACGAACTTAATCCCAGGAAATGGGGCGATCAGGCCGCCCAAGCCGTAAATCAAGAGATTGCGCCTGAGGAGCGCAGCCGCGCCCAAGGGCCGGAAACGCACGCCGCGCAGCGCCAGCGGGATGAGGGCGATGATGATGAGGGCGTTGAAAATCACGGCGCTGAGGATGGCGCTCAAGGGCGAGCGGAGTCCCATGATGTTGAGGGGGGCGATGACAGGAAAGACGCCGACCAACATGGCCGGAATGACGGCGAAATATTTGGCGACGTCGTTGGCGATGCTGAACGTCGTCAGCGCGCCGCGCGTGATCAGCATTTGTTTTCCGATCTCAACGACTTCGATCAGCTTGGTCGGATTGGAGTCGAGGTCGACCATGTTCCCGGCTTCCTTGGCCGCCTGCGTTCCCGTGTTCATGGCTACGCCCACATCGGCTTGGGCGAGAGCGGGAGCGTCGTTCGTGCCGTCGCCCGTCATGGCCACGAGGTGACCCGCCGCCTGCTCTTTTCGGATCAAGATCAGTTTATCCTCCGGCTTGGCTTCGGCGATATAATCATCGACTCCCGCTTCTTTGGCAATCGCCGCTGCCGTGAGGCGGTTGTCTCCGGTGATCATCACGGTTTTAATGCCCATCGCCCGGAACCGCTCGAAACGGTCTCTCAGCCCTCCCTTAACGACATCCTTCAAATGAACGGCGCCGAGCACCTTTGTCCCGTCGGCGACCAAGAGGGGAGTCCCGCCGGAGAGGGCGATGGAACTGACCGCGCCCTGGAGCTCGGCGGGGATATTGTCCCCGCTGAATGCCCGGATCGCATCCGGGGCGCCCTTGCGGATTTTCCGGCCGTCGAGGTCGACGCCGCTCATCCGTGTTTGGGCCGAGAAAGCCATAAATTTTGCGCCGGCCATCTCGGAAATAGAACGGCCTCTCAAGCCGTATTTTTTGGCTAAGACGACGATACTCCGGCCTTCCGGCGTTTCGTCGGCCAATGAGGCGAGTTGAGCGGCATTGGCTAACTCCTCGGCGGGAACGCCCGCGGCCGGGAGAAATTCCGTGGCCTGCCGGTCCCCCAAGGTGATGGTCCCGGTTTTATCCAGCAACAAAACGTCCACGTCCCCGGCCGCCTCCACCGCCCGGCCGCTCATGGCCAGCACGTTTTTTTGAACCATGCGGTCGATGCCGGCAATCCCGATGGCATTGAGGAGGCCGCCGATCGTAGTCGGAATCAAGCAGACGAGCAGAGCGACAAGCACGGTGGTCGTCCATACGACTCCGGAGTAAGCGCCGAAGGGCTTCAGGGATATGATGACGACCAGGAACATGATCGTCAGGGCCGAGAGGAGGATGGTCAGGGCGATCTCATTGGGCGTCCTCTGCCGCTGGGAGCCCTCGACCAGGCTGATCATGCGGTCGAGAAAGCTCTCGCCGGGGTCGGCCGTGACCCGGACCTTGATTTCATCGGACAACACCCGCGTGCCGCCGGTAACCGAGCTTCGATCACCTCCCGCCTCGCGGATGACAGGCGCGGATTCACCGGTGATGGCCGATTCATCGACCGTCGCGACACCTTCGACGACTTCGCCGTCCGCGGGTATGATCTCGCCCGCGGTCACGATAACGAGGTCGCCTTTGCGCAGCCGGTCGGCCTGGACTTTCTCAATCCTGCCCTCGGCCTTCAACCGGCTGGCGACGGTTTGGGTGCGCGTTTTTCGAAGCTCTTGGGCCTGGGCTTTTCCCCGCCCTTCGGCCATGGCTTCGGCAAAATTGGCGAAGAGCACGGTGAACCAGAGCCAGAGCGAAATCTGCAGGACGAAGCCGAAGGGTTCGTTTCCGGACCTGAAAAAAAGTCCGAGCGTGGTCACGGCGGCTCCGACTTCGGTGACGAATATTACCGGATTTTTCGCTAGCGACAGAGGATTCAGCTTTTTAAAGGAATCGGCCACGGCCGGCCCGATGATCCTTCGCTCAAAGAGGGAATAGGTTTTTACGGCCACGGCCTTTTCTCCTCTAATACAAAACGCCCGATCCCGCCATCAGGAAATGCTCGACGATAGGGCCGAGGGCCAGGGCGGGCAGAAAGGTGAGCGCGCCGACAATGAGGATCGTGCCGAGCAGGATCATGATGAATATCGGCCCGCTGACGGGGAAACTTGCCTGGCTCGTCGGGACCAGCTTCTTTCGAGCCAGGTTCCCGGCCAAGGCCATGACCGGGATGATCACGAGGAAACGGCCGATGAGCATGGCCAGACCAAGCGTGATGTTGTACCAGAACGTATTTCCATTCAGGCCGGCAAAGGCGCTTCCGTTGTTGCCGACCGCGGAGGAATAGGCGTAGAGGATTTCGCTCAAGCCATGCGGCCCGGAGTTGTTCAAGCCGGCCGGGCCCCATCGGCTCGCCAGCGCCGACGCGGAGAAGCCGAGAATGCCGATAATCAAAACAAGGACGGCAAGGACGGAGACTTTCACGTCGTAAGATTCAAGCTTTTTACCCAGGTATTCGGGCGTCCGGCCGACCATCAGCCCTGTCAAAAAGACGGCCAGAACCACGAAAATGAGCATCCCGTAAAGTCCTGATCCGACCCCGCCGAAGACCACTTCGCCCAACTGCATGTTGAACAAGGGGATCATGCCTCCCAGCGGAGTGAAAGAATCATGCATGGCGTTGACCGCTCCGCACGACGCATCCGTGGTGATCGAGGCAAATAAAGCGGAATTGAAGATCCCGAAACGGACCTCCTTGCCTTCCATGTTTCCGCCGGCCGGATCCAGGCCTAGGGCATTGAGACGCGGGTTGCCGCGGCTTTCGGCCCGCCAGCAAGCCAGAACCGCGGCCAGAAAAAGAATGGCCATGGCGCCCCAGACCGCCCAACCATGCTTCTGGTTTCTGACCTTCCGCCCGAGGTAATAAGTGAGGCCGCTCGGGATAAGGAAGATGGAAAGCATCTGAATGAAATTTGAGAGGGGAGTCGGATTTTCATAAGGATGCGAGGCGTTGGCGTTGAAAAAGCCGCCGCCGTTCGTTCCCAGCATCTTGATCGCCGCTTGAGAGGCGGTCGGCCCTTGGGGGATAGTCTGGGGGGCCGAATCGCCTTTAAGCCCTTCAAGGCTTGAAGATTCGAGAGGCGCGGCCTTCTCATAGGGTTTGAAGTTCTGGATCATCCCCTGGGATACCAGAAAAAGAGCGAAAACCAGAGAGAGCGGCAGCAGCAGGTGCAGATTGACCCGGACAAGATCGACCCAGAAATTCCCGACCGTCTTGGCCGAATGCCGGGCAATGCCGCGGACGAGAGCCGCCGCCACGGCGATCCCGGCGGCGGCCGAGACGAAATTATGGAAAACGAGACCGACCATCTGGGAACCATAGGAGAGGGTGCTCTCGCCCGCATAGTTCTGCCAGTTTGTGTTGGTCGTGAAACTGGCCGCGGTGTTGAAAGCGAGGGCTGGGCTGACCGGCCCGAATCCTTGGGGGTTCAAGGGAAGATGATGTTGGAGACGCAGGACCGCATACGTGAACAATAATCCGACGAGGCTGAAGGCAAGAAGGGACAAGGTGTAGCCTTTCCAATCTTGTTCCTTTTTCGGATCGACGCCGATGAGCCGGTATAACAACCGCTCCGCGGGTTTCATCACCGGGTCTAAAAACGTTTTTTCTCGCACGTCGAGAACGCGGACGAGGTGGAGACCCATCGGTTTGGTGAGGAGCGCAAGTCCGAGGATGAATAACGCCAGTTGAATCCAGCCGTAGACGTCCATGAATGCATCCCTCGCCTAAAACTTCTCCGGCCGCAGAATCGAAAAGAATAAATAGACAATTAAAAGAAGTCCGATGATGATTCCGAAAATGTCAGCCATGGTTCAGATCTTTTCGCAATAACGGGCGTAGAGATGACAAAGCCCGAAAAAAATGACGGTCCCGACGACGAGAAGAAGATCGGTCATAAGGCATTCTCACTTTCGGATCCGCGGTCAGCTCTTCTCAGAGAGAAGGTGAAAACGGATCCTTGCCCTTCCCGGCTTTCGACGCCGACCGCCCCGCCGTGAGCTTCCACGATTTCTTTGACGATGGCCAGGCCGAGCCCGGCGCCCGCTTCTTGCCCAGGGACCGGGACACGGTAGAATTGCTCGAAAATCCTCGAAAGATGTTCGCCGGGAATTCCCCTGCCGGTATCCGCGACGGAGAACCGAACCCATTCCTCGTCGGCTTGAGCGGAGACGATGATCGTGCCTCCGGCGGGGGTGTGCTTGAGGGCATTCGAGAGAAGGTTGCTGAAAACATGATTGATCCGGGTCACGTCGGCCCGGACTTCCGGCAGATCATCGGGCAGTTCGACGTCGAAAGATACCCCCCGGTCCTGGGCGGCTCTTCGTAAGGGCTCCAGGCCTTCGAGCGCTATCGACCGGGGGGAGACCGCCCGAAATTCCAATTGGGCCTTTCCGGATTCGATCCGGCTGATATCCAGAAGGCTGCTGAGGATGGTCGAGAGGCGGTCGCTGTCTTCCCTTGCCGCGACCAAAAGCTCGGCTTGTTTCTCGCTCAGCGGCCCGACGCGTTCTTCCAAGAGAAGATGAATGGCCATGCGGATGGAGGTCAGGGGCGTTCTGAGCTGATGCGAAACCGTGGATATCACGCCCCTTTTGATCTCGTCCTGCTGCCGAAGCTGAGTGACATCGTGAAGGACGAGGATGACTCCCGTGGGCTGCTTGTCGTCGTCCATGATCGGCACGGCCTCCGGACGAATGTAGCGCTCCTCTCCGCCGACAAAATGTTGCACGATCCGCGACTGGTTTTTAGGCTGCGCGGCGCGGCCGCTGTTGAGGACGGCATTGAACAGGTCGGTCATCCATGGAAATGGAAGGTCGGCAATGGGAGCGTTCGGCCTGAGTCCGAACATCGTCTTGGCCGATCCGGTCGCCACCTCGACTTGCCCTTCGAGGTCGATGACGGCGACAGCCTCAGGCAGGCTGTCGAAAGCCCGTTGGGTCGCATGCTGGATACGAATGAGTTTGGCCTGGTCGCTGCGCCGGAATTCCCGGAGGCTGGCGGCCATGGCGTTGAATGATTCCGAAAGATGACCGATCTCGTCCCGGGAATCGCTGTGGACGATGAGGTCAAGATTTCCCTTCTTGATTTCGCCGGCCGAGCGGATCAGGCGCTGAATCGGACGGAGGATCCATCTCCCGGTAAAAAAAATGAAACCGATGGAGACCAGGGCTCCCGCGCATAAGAGGATATACATCTGACGGCGAGCCCTGAATGCGTCGCGGCGGGCCCGGTCGTTGGCCTCGCTCATGTTCTGTTGGTTGACTTCAAGGATTCCCGCGGCGGTGTCTTTAATCTGGTTGAACAGGGGAAGGAGGACCGTGAAATAAACATCGCGCCGGAGAGCCATCGGCTTTTCCGGCCCTTCGACATTTTTAAGCGCTGATTTATATTTTTGGTAGAGCTCCTGAAGACTGGCCGCTTTTTCCCCTTCCCCTGGAACCGTGATGTTATTCAACTCGGTTTGGAGGGCTTTCTCAAACGCGGATTCATTCGTTCGGATGAGAACTGCGCCATCCTTGGTGTCTCCGAGAAGGGTGAACAGCAGTCCGCTGTCAATGCGCTCCAGGGCTTCTTTCATCTGCTGGCAGGCGATGACGCTGCGGTAATTTTCCCGGAGGATCACATCGATGGATTCCCCCAGCTTGGTGAGATACAAAAGGCTCTGGATGCCGATGATTGCGATGATCATCAGCAGGCCGCCGAAGCCCAGGGCGATTTTTTGCCGCAGTCCGAACATTTCTGACTTTCCTTCTGTTCCAAATATAGCAAGAGACATGCCAACTGGAAATTTTCGTAACATGTTGATAATTAATATATTACTTAAGTTTCGCCGGTGGAACTTTTTGCGTTTTTCAAAGGAATTAGAAAAGAAATATTGAAAATTGCAATGGGGGTTGAACACAAAAAAAGATTTTTATGACAAAGCGGCCGGCATTAAATCCCGTATTTCTTGCGGCGGCGCCAGAGCGTGGCTTGGTCAATGCCGAGGACTGCGGCAGCTTCCTGCAAAGATTTCGAACCCGCGAGAACTCGCCTTATGTGCTCTTCTTCGACCCTATCGAGTGTCACTCGATCGCCGATTTTGGGGGCGGAGTCCAGCGGCGCCAGGATGGCCGGCAGACTTTCGATTCCAACGCGATCGGCTCGGCAGAGAATGGCGGCGCGTTCGATGACGTTGTTCAATTCGCGAACATTGCCGGGCCAGTGGTATTTTCGAAGGGCTTCAAGCGCCTCGCCCGTGAAGCCTAGGAACGAGCGGTGATTGCTGCGCCCGAAAAAAACCAGCAATCGTTCCGCGAGGACGGCCGCGTCCTCCGGGCGCTCGCGCAACGGCGGAATCTCAATTTGGATCACGGCGAGCCGGTAGTAGAGGTCCTCTCGGAATTGCCCTTCCTTGACGGCGTTCTCGAGGTTGATGTTGGTTGCGGCAATGATCCGGACATCGGCTTTTCGCCTCAGACTATCGCCGACGTGCTCATACTCCCGGTCCTGGACAAAGCGGAGGAGCTTTGGCTGAAGGGACAGATGCATATCGCTGATCTCGTCTAGGAAGAGCGTGCCTCCCTCGCAGGCGGCTATACGGCCGGGATTGTCACGGATGGCTCCGGTGAAGGCCCCTTTGATGTGTCCGAAAAGCTCGCTTTCCAGGAGATCAGAAGAGAACGAAGGACAGGAAATGATACTGATCGGCTTTGCCGCCCGTCTGCTCCAAGAATGAATTGCCCGGGCCAGGACCGTTTTGCCGGTTCCGCTTTCCCCGCGGAGAAGGATCGTCGCGTCGGACGAAGCGGCTTGGCGGGCCAGATCAACGGCCCGCTGCATAGCCGGATGTGTGGTCGAAAAATCGATTTCGGGATGCCTCCGTCCAAGATCGTCCTGGAGAACGGCAATCCGTTGTTCGAGCGTTCGCATTTCGGAGACTTTGCGAACCACCAATTGGATCTGGGCCGGAGTGAACGGCTTCGGAATGTAATCGGTCGCTCCGCGCCGCATCGCTTCAACGGCCGTGTCGATGGAAGCATAAGCGGTGATGACAATGATCTTCAGCCAAGGCGTCGTGGCCAATAAAGCCGGAATCAAATCCAACCCGTCTTCCGTCCCCAGCCGCAAATCCACGAAGGCCAGCTCGAACGACCTCCGCGAGGCTTCTGCTACGGCGTCCCGGAAATTGCTGACGGCGATGACGTTGTGACCATCCGTTTCGAGGCAGACCGTGAGCGTTTTGCGGATGTTGACCTCATCATCCACCACCAGGATTTTCAGGGAAGGGTTCGCCGTCGCCTCGGTCATGACTTCGAGTATAAGATAAAGAGACGAGTCGCGTCTACACTTCCCGGCTTTAGCCGGATTTCAAGAGGCTGATTTCAAACCAAGCCTTGCTCCATCATCGCCCGGGCGACTTTGAGAAAACCGCCGATGTTCGCCCCATGAACATAGTTGCCGGGAGTCCCGTAGGCGGCAGCAGCCTCGACGCACGTTTTATGAATGCTTTTCATAATCTGAGAGAGGCGGTTGTCGACTTCTTCTCTCGTCCAGCTCAGACGCATGCTGTTTTGACACATTTCGAGTCCGGATGTCGCCACTCCGCCGGCATTGGCCGCTTTGCCGGGAGCAAAGAGGATCTTGGCTTCAATAAAGACATCGACACCCTTCGCCGTGGTGGGCATGTTGGCCCCTTCCGCGACGACATAGACACCGTTCTTGACAAGGTTCTTCGCGTCTTTATCGACGATCTCGTTCTGAGTGGCGCTCGGAAAAGCGCAGTCGGCCTTATGATCCCAGAGGGGGTTGTGATCCGATTCTCCGGCAAAGGGGGTATATGTCACGCCCTTGAACTTATCGGAATATTCTTTGATTCGTCCGCGCCGAACGTTTTTCAGGTCCATCACAAAAGCCAATTTCTTTGGATCAATGCCGGCGGGGTCGTAGATATAGCCGTTGGAATCGGATAATGTGACCGCCTTGCCTCCCAATTGATTGATTTTTTCGATCGTGTATTGGGCGACATTGCCGCTTCCCGAAACCAGACACGTTTTTCCTTCGAAGGTTTGCTTTCTCGTGGCCAGCATTTCCGCGGCAAAATAGACGGCCCCATAGCCGGTCGCTTCCGGCCGGATGAGCGAGCCGCCCCAGTCCAATCCTTTCCCCGTGAGAACCCCGGTCACTTCGTTTTTCAGTTTTCTGTATTGTCCGTAGAGGAAGCCGATTTCGCGCCCGCCGACTCCGATGTCTCCCGCGGGGACATCCGTATCAGGCCCGATATATCGAAAAAGCTCGTTCATAAAGCTTTGACAAAGATGCATGACCTCGTTGTCGCTTTTTCCTTTCGGATCGAAATCGCAACCCCCCTTGCCCCCGCCCATGGGGAGGGTCGTCAAGCTGTTCTTGAAAACCTGTTCAAAGGCGAGGAACTTGAGGATTCCGAGAGTGACCGTGGGGTGAAAGCGAAGGCCGCCTTTGTAGGGGCCGATAGCGCTGTTCATCTGAATCCTGTAACCGCGGTTGACGTGAATATCTCCCGTGTCATCCATCCACGGCACGCGGAACATGACCACCCGTTCAGGCTCCACAATGCGTTCCATGATCTTGGCCTTGCGGAACTCGGGATGGCGCTCGAGGACGAGCGAGACCGAGCTGATCACTTCATGGACGGCTTGATGGAATTCCGGCTGAGCGGGATTTTTGGCAATAACTTCGGACATGAAATCGGACACATACTGACTCATCGGCGCGTCTCCTTTTTAATGTTTAAGGTCGATTGAAGGTTATAAAACTTCATTTCTTTCGAATACACGAGAATTGTTATAAAAATATTTGGAATATGTTTTGATTGTAATAAAAAAGTCTTTCCGGAGTCGGGACGAAGGAGAGCGCTCTCGGGATTTCTTGACTTTTAAAATGGGTAACGGTATTTTCTAAAAGAAGGATGAGCCGAGATCCCGTTTCCGTTGACGTGTCTTCGATTCTTGCGGCGAAAGGTAAGGCGTGATGAGCAACACACCATTTAACTCGTTTGAGATGGCCCAGTCTCAGTTTGACCGGATTGCCGGTTGGCTCGGGTTAGACGAAACGACCAAAGATTTTTTGCGTTGGCCGATGAAAGAACTTCAATTCCGGATCCCCATCAGCATGGATGATGGCCCGATTAAAATTTTCCGGGGCTTTCGTGTTCTCCATAATGATGCCCGAGGACCCTGGAAGGGAGGCGTTCGCTTTCATCCCCAGGAGACGATCGACACGATTCGCGCCTTAGCGATGTGGATGACCTGGAAATGCGCATTGATGGATATCCCTTTAGGGGGGAGCCATGGGGGTATCATTTGCGATCCTCACAACCTCAGCTTAAAAGAACAAGAGAGGCTCTGCCGTGGTTGGGTGAGGCAGCTCGTCAAAGACTTGGGGCCCCAGATTGACGTGCCCGCGCCGGAAATGATGACCAATGCCCAGCATATGCTTTGGATGCTTGATGAATATGAGATGATCAAAGGGGAAAAATTCCCGGGATTCATCACCGGCAAACCGGTTGGAATGGGCGGTTCCCTAGGCAGGTTGGAGGCCGCGGGTTACGGCCTTGGATTTACGCTCCGGGAAGCGCTTAAAGAGCTCGGAATTCGACCCGAGGAAACAACGGCCAGCGTCCAGGGATTTGGCAATGTCGGTCAATACGCGACCCGGATTTTCCAGCAAATGGGGGGACGCGTGATCTGCGTCGCATGCTGGGATTACAAAGAGGGGACCTCTTATGCCTATCGCAAGAAATCAGGAGTGGAATTTGACGGCCTTGTCAGCATGACCGATCGCTTCGGCGGCATCGACAGGAAAAAGGCCATAGAACAGGGCTATGAAGCGCTCCCCGGAAACGCCTGGCTCGAGCAGGACGTTGATATTTTGATACCGGCGGCCATCGAAACTCAACTGACGATGGACAACGTGGCGAAGATACGCCCCGGAGTGAGGATCATCGCCGAAGGCGCGAACAGTCCGATGACCTTCGAGGCGGATCAAGCCATCGCGAGTCGCGATATTTTCGTTATTCCCGATATCCTGGCGAATGCGGGCGGGGTTACGTGCAGCTATTTCGAACAGGTTCAAAGCAATATGAACTATTACTGGGAAAAAGACGAGATCCTGGGCAAGCTGGACGTCAAAATGACAACGGCTTTTCATTCGGTTCTCGACCTGGCCAGAAAAAAGAACCTCTCGATGCGCGACGCCGCCTTTTTCATCGCTATCGGCCGCGTCGCTCAAGCTTGCCGGGACCGAGGCTGGGTATGAACGGCCCCGCGTCTTAAATTGTGATGACAAGGAACAGCGGAAGAGGACTCGCGAAGAATATCACCCCCTTTGATCGCCAGTTTTTCGCCGGTTTGGAAAAATTCACGGTTATCGGAAGTGGAGAATTAGGCGGGAAGGCGCGCGGCCTAGCGGCCATGAAGGAAATCCTCGAAACGAACATCGCCCCGTTATTCTTGCCCGATATTCATGTTGCGATCCCCACTCTGACCGTCATCGCGACCGATTTTTTTGATCGTTTTATGGAAGAGAATCATTTCTTCGAGTTGGCTTTATCCGATACGCGCGATGACCTCATCGCCCAGGCTTTCCAACGGGGAGAATTACCGGCCCAGCTGGTCGGGGACCTGATGGCCCTCATTGCCCAGGTCCACACTCCCTTGGCCATCCGCTCCTCGAGTCTGCTTGAAGACGCCATGTTCGAGCCTTTTGCCAGCGTCTATGCGACGAAGATGATTCCCAATAACCAATGGGATGCCGATGTTCGCTTTAGAAAGCTGGCGGAAGCGATTAAATATGTCTATGCCTCCACTTTTTTTAAAGACGCAAAAAATTACATGAGGTCGACGAAACATGCAACAGCCGATGAAAAAATGGCGGTCATTATCCAGGAAGTGGTTGGCCTGCGGTATGGCGACCGCCTTTATCCCCAGATCTCAGGCGTCGCTCGCTCTCACAATTTTTATCCGCTCGGCCATGCCAAACCCGGCGACGGCGTCATTGATTTAGCTTTGGGCTTGGGCAAGAGCATTGTTGATGAAGGAATCGGCTGGTCTTTTTCACCGGCCTATCCTCAGGCGAATCCACCCTACATGTCCATCACTGAACTCCTCGAACAATCTCAAACCACCTTCTGGGCCGTCAATATGGGTCAAACGGGAGAGTACAATCCCATAGAAGAAAACGAATACATGCTCAAGTTGAACTTGGAAGATGCGGAACGTGACGGAACCTTGCGTTTCATTGCCTCAACTTATCGGTCTCAAGACGATAAAATCGTGTTTGGAATTACCGAAAAAGGTCCGAGGATCATCGATTTCGCGCCCATTTTAAAATTTGATCTCTTCCCTCTGAATACGATGCTCCGGAATCTTCTTAAAACATGCGAGGCGGCGCTGGAGAGAATGGTGGAGATCGAATTTGCGTTGACCCTGGATGAAACCCGCGGCTCGCCGGCCCGCTTTGGCTTTTTACAGGTCAGGCCGATGGTCGTCTCGGAGGCAAAAGTGGATGTCTCTTTGACCGAGCTGGAGGGGAAGGATGTGCTCGCCGCCTCCGAATCCGTTTTGGGTAACGGCATTCTCGATGATATCCAGGACATCATCTATGTCAAGCCCGATAAATTCAATGTTCATCAAACGGAAAAAATCGCCGCTCAATTGGAGGAACTGAACCGAAAGCTCATGGCCTCTCAGAGCCCCTACCTTCTCATCGGTTTCGGCCGCTGGGGCTCTTCCGATCCGCAAGGCGGTATCCCCGTCAACTTCGGACAAATATGCGGAGCTAAGGCGATTATCGAGTCGACCTTGCCGGAGATGAATTTCATGATCAGCCAGGGATCGCATTTTTTCCACAATATTACGAGCTTTCGGGTTCTCTATTTTTCCGTGCCTCATTGGGACAAGCACAAGATCGATTGGGATTGGCTCGGGCGGCAAAAGGCCGTAACCGAAACAGAATATATTCGACATCTCCGACTTCGCTCGCCGCTTGTCATCAAGGTGGACGGGACAAAGAGCCGAGGAGCCATTACCCATGCCTGACCAGCCGGAAAATTTGGATAATCTGATCTGGTTTCTGTCCGAGAGAGCCAAAGAGCTGAATTGCTTGTACAAAATCGAAGGACTGTTAAACAAGCCGGATACGAATCTGGGCGATATTTGTCAAGGCATCATCGAGGCCATCCCGCCCGGATGGCAATATCCGGATATCTGCGTCGCGAAGATCACACTTGAGGGTCTCAGCTGCCAATCTCCGAATTTTGGGGAAACGCCCTGGGTGCAGTTCGCCGACATTAAAGTCCAGGATCTCAACATAGGACGGCTCAGCATTTATTACACCGCCGAAATGCCCCATATGGACGATGGCCCTTTTCTCAAGGAAGAAACGAAATTGTTGGGCACGATTGTCGAGCGTTTGGGTCATCACATCTTGTACACCAGGATGAAGCACGTTTTTCACGAGTACCAGGTGGCCAGGGGGGATAAAACAGAAAGAAAGGCTCAAGAATGGCAGGTCGCCCTGAATTTTTTGCGGCAGACGAACAAAAAGCTTTTTTTAGACATTTCCCGCCGGATGCTGAATTTTTTGTGTTGGAGCGGTATTCCCGAGGCCGAAAGGCTATTGCAGAAATCAGGCGTCGGGCTGCGCCTGAGAGACGAGAGATCTCTGGCTGATGAAAACCGTCCCGACCCGAAGAGTTCGGCGCCGTTTACGGATCTTCTCATCGACGAAGTCTTTCGTCTTGCGGCCAAGCAGCTCAGCAGTGAACAAATCCTGGCCAATATTCAAAAATGGATCCAGGAGGACAGGCTCGGCTTCTTGGTTCAAATTACGAATCGGAATCTTCCCCTGGCCAGAGTCATCGATGCCGTCCGACGTCATCATCATATCGCCGCTGAAGGCATTGAATTGCCCCCGGCGAGCAAGAGAGGGGTTCTGGTCTCTCTCATTCAGCGTTTTCTCTCGGCCCGACAAGAGTTCGTCAACACGGCCGTTAAGTTCGTGGACATCGATGATTTCTATGAAGTTTTAGATCATATCGTTTTTTCTCCCGCAAGCCAGGGGAAATTGGGAGGCAAAAGCACGGGCTTGTTCTTGGCCAAACACATTATTCAAAAATGTTCTCATGCCGCTGCTGACCTCAAGGGGATCAAGGTCCCTAAAACATGGTATATCGCCTCGGATGGTTTGTTGAGTTTTCTGGACTATAACAATCTCAACGAGGTCGTCGAACAAAAATACAAGGATATCAATCAAGTGAGGCTGGAATATCCTCATATTGTTCAAACTTTCAAAAATTCCTCATTCCCCACGGAAATCATTCAAGGGCTTTCGATGGTTTTGGATGATTTCAAGGATCAACCTCTGATCGTGAGAAGTTCAAGCCTTCTCGAAGATCGCATGGGCTCATCGTTTTCCGGGAAATATAAAAGTCTGTTTCTGGCGAACCAGGGCGGCAAGCGGGAGCGGCTGGAGGCGCTGGCCGACGCCGTCGCGGAGGTTTATGCTTCGACATTCGGACCCGATCCGATCGAATATCGCGCCGAACGGGGTTTGCTCGATTTTGCCGAGGAAATGGGGATCATGATTCAAGAAGTCGTCGGGACGAGAATTGGCGATTATTTCATGCCGGTTTATGCCGGGGTCGCCTTCAGCCGCAATGAATTCCGCTGGTCGCCGCGGATCAAACGCGAGGACGGCTTGCTCCGTATTGTCCCGGGTTTGGGCACCCGGGCCGTCGACCGGACAACCGATGATTACACCGTCTTGATGGTTCCCGGCCGAGCCGATCTTCGGGTGAATGTCTCCGTGGAGGAGATCGTTCGCTACGCGCCCAAGAAGGTTGATGCGATCAACATGAAAACAAATGTTTTTGAATCCGTGGAGATCCATGAGCTCTTGAAGAAAAATGGCGGCGAGATCCCGGCCGTTGACAAGATGGTCTCAATCCTCGATGGCCAGCGGATTTACAAACCTGTCGGGAAGAATATCGACTTTGAAAAGGATGAGATGATCGTGACCTTCGAGGGATTGATTACGGATACGCCGTTTATCTCCCGCTTGAGAGCGGTGCTTCGATGGCTCGAAGATCAACTGAAAACTCCCGTGGATATCGAATTTGCCTCCGACGGCAAAGATTTCTACCTCTTGCAATGCCGGCCTCAAAGTTCTGCGGAAGGTTGCGAGCCGACTCCGGTTCCGAAAGACGTCCCTAAAGATAAAATTCTCTTTTCCTGCAACCGCTTCGTTTCCAATGGCCGAGTGCCCGATATCACCCATATCGTCTATGTCGATCCCCAGAAATATGATGAAGTCAAAGACGAATCAATTCTCCTGGCGGTGGGACGAGCCGTGGGGAAGGTCAATAAGCTCTTACCGCGGCGCCGGTTTATTCTCATGGGACCCGGACGTTGGGGAAGTCGAGGAGACATCAAGCTGGGCGTGAGGGTCACCTATTCCGACATTTCGAATACGGCCGTGCTCATAGAGATCGCCCGGAAAAAAGGCAACTATGTACCGGACCTTTCCTTTGGAACTCATTTTTTTCAGGATTTGGTCGAGGCCGAAATCCGCTACCTGCCTCTTTATCCGGATGAAAAGGAGATCGTCTTCAACGAGACATTTTTCAGGACATCCCATAATATCCTTCCCGAAGTCTTGCCGGAGTCCGCCTCCCTGGCTGAGATCCTTCGAGTCATCGATATTCCTCGAAGCACGGAGGGCCTCGTCCTGAGAATTTTTATGAATGCTGACCGGGATGAAGCCGCGGGAATCTTGGTGAGTCCGTCTCTCCCGCCGCCCGTCCCCTTTACCGCTCGAGAGGAAAGCGAGAAACGTTCGGAAAATTATTGGGCATGGCGGCTGCGGATGGTCGAACACGTCGCTTCCCAACTTGACCCTGCCCGTTTTGGGGTGAAAGGATTTTATATTTTTGGGAGCACGAAAAACGCCACGGCCGGGCCTCAAAGCGATATCGATGTCTTGATTCATTTCCAAGGAACAAAAAAACAGCGCCAAGAGCTTGTTGTCTGGTTCGAGGGATGGAGCTTAGCCCTGGACGAGATCAATTTTCAAAAAACCGGTCACAGGTCAGGGGGGCTCATCGATCTCCATATCGTCACGGATGAGGATATCGACAGGAAAGAAAGCTACGCCGCGAAAATCGGTGCGGTCACCGATGCGGCAAGACCGCTGGCCCTTAAGAATTTCGAACGGCCCGGCTAGATCAGCTCGCGAGTCGCTGCCTCCAAGTGATCGGGATCAAATCGAATAAGCGCCAGCTCAGGGCCATCGTGAGCCGCTGAAAAACAGTGGGTTCGTCCCAAAACCTCTCGCCAAGAAGAGGACAGCCTTGGTGATTCATGGATATGGCCGTGGAGAGTGAGCAGGGGCTGACGCTTTTCGATAAAACGACGGATGGCGATGCTCCCCACGTTCGGGTCCAGGGGGACAGCGTCAATCATTTTCCCTTTGAGCGCGGCGAGGTCGAGCGGCGTTTGATAGGGAGGTGCATGGAAGAGAAAAATCGCCCGATCGAGATTGTCATCTCCCGTCAATCGGGCAAGATCGTTTTGAATGGTGGCGTATCTTTTTTCTTGGTCTGGAACCGGAAAAGACCGGATTCCTTCCTCCGGCGAAATACAGCCAGGATCGACATAACGCGAGACATCATAACGTTCCCAATCCTTGACCCGGAAGGGGGTCGGAGGAACATAGGCATAGCCATAGACGGGAAAACCCTTAAACTCGCATTTCCTGTCGTGAATGTACTCCCAGATTCCTTGAGAGGCCACGTCCAGAACGGCCGCTTCTTGAAAACGAGGATCATCGTTGCCCATAATGAGAAATATCCTCGGATAAGTGTTTTTGAGTTTGTCCCGGATGCCGCCCAGCTCCTTGGCAAGATACTCATAGACAAAATCTCGATGAGAAAAATTCATGGACCGGGGTGCATAAGATATCAGCGGCAGAAAATCGCCCCCCCAAAAAACGGCTTCAGGCTTTTCCTTTAGAATGGCTTGGAAAAGCTTTTGAAACCTGCCGGTGTTTCCATGCAAATCCGTGACGAAAAAGCAGTTTGTCATTTGACCTCAGCGGACAGGTCTGCGCCATCATCTTCGAAGAACGCGCATGACCGAGGCAGATGATAATCAAAACCGACGCCCGAGACAATCCCGCGGGATGTTGTCATTCCCGCGGACGGGCCTGGGGATGCGACCTAGGAACGGGAATCCGCCTCGAACTTATATCCCACGCCTCGGACAGTCTGAATATATTTTCTGGCCTTGCCGAGCTTTTTTCGAATTCCCGTGATCTGATAGTCCACCACCCTTTCGGTGATGGAGTAGTTATCTTCGCGGACATGGTCCAAGATCCGGGATCGCGAAAAGACCTGATTGGGTTTTTTCGCCAATAGGGTGAGGATATCGAATTCGGATTTGGTGAGGTCGATTTTTTTCCCGTCGACGAGGATATCATAGGCGTCGAGATTGATCATCAATCCGTCAAATTCCAGGATATCCCGATCTTTATTTTCCATTTTGTTTTTTCTTCGGAGCAAGGCGTGGATGCGGGCGAGCAGGATTTGAGGTTCGAAAGGCTTGATGATGTAGTCATCCGCGTATTCTTTCAGGCCGAGGACGATATCGTCGAGTTTTCTTTTTCCGGTCAGCATGATGATGAAGATATTGGCGGTGAGAAGGTCCTTTTTGAGGATATGGCAGACCTTGTATCCGTCAATTCCGGGAAGAACGACGTCTAAAAGAAGGACATCGGGTTTTTCTTTCCGGGCGATGATGACCGCTTCTTCGCCCGTCTGCGTGGAGAGAACTTTGAATCCTTCTTTGTCAAGGATAAAAGCGAGGCTCTTCTGAAGGCTCACATCATCTTCGACGAGCAGGATTTTTCCCTTAGATGGAGCGTCGTTCATGACTTTCCAGAGTCCTCCCGCCGGACGTTATCATCCCCATGTCGGAAATCCCGGTGATGTCGGGTCATAAGATTATTTTATTGATGTCCTAACAAAATACAAACAAAATCCTAATATTCCTATTTCGATAAGAGGCGAGTCTATCGCCCGCCGGGTTTCGGTTTTTGGAAAAACCGCGAGCTCCGCCCGCCCCGGGCGCAGGCTTTCTGCCATCTTTCGATGACGGCGATCAAAGTCTCGCTTAATTTCGCTCCTCTTCCATGAATCGGCCGAAGTTCCTCGGCGAGCTCCGAATAGCCTTTCCTGTCCAGCCAGGAAGAAATGATGTCGTTATCGGAGAACGGCCGGAGGATGTCCGGAGAGATCGTTCGGAGCACTTTCAGGAGCTCATCGAGGTTGAAGACTTTAATCCCGTCCATGGTCAGAGGGGTTGCGTTCAGCCGCAGAATTTCTTTCTTTAAATGACTTTTCAACAGCTTGATGAGGGGCCGGCCTTGGCTCCGGATGGGGCGAAGGATATCGCCAAGTTCTCCGTAACTGTGCATATAGAGCCAGGTTGAGAATTTGTCTTTTTGCCCGTAGTTTTCCATGATTCGTCTCAGTTCCTGCCCGGATTTGGTGGTTTTCTCCGCGGCGGACAGGGTCCGGTAGAGGCCTTGGATGTTTTTAATCCGCTGCAATTCTCTTCCGTTTTTATCGGACATCAGCAGCACGCCCATGCCGGAGTGATCATAAATATAATCCTTGAGTTTTTGGAGACTCCCCTGATCTCCCTTGGGCAGAAGAAACGCCTCGTTTTTAAAATCCTCGGCCTCTTTGGCCTTGGAGGCGATGATGATGGGAATCCGGGGATAATAGCGGGTGATCAATCGGACGAGATCGCGACCGGCATCGCTGTTGAGGACAGGTCCTTTGGGAAAGAAGATATCGGCAATGAGGCAGACGACATCATCCCCATGGCCGAGCGTTTGATATTCGTCTCTGTCGATTCGAGATTCGTCCTTCACCCCGAATAAAAAACTCAGCGTTTCTTCATAAGTGCGGGTGATCATCACATCGGCCCGTTGGCCG